>Ga0233437_1004151_pt1 | contig 17605 bp, 25 predicted proteins | sample SI_122_August201_FD_182714 | JGI IMG/M metagenome (GOLD analysis project Ga0233437, IMG submission 182714) | Seawater microbial communities from Saanich Inlet, British Columbia, Canada - SI_122_August2016_200_MG | ecosystem: Environmental > Aquatic > Marine > Inlet | place: Canada: British...
CTGATATTACTAAGGCAGAAGACAGAGCTAGTAAAGAGATCGAAGCTCAAAGAGTACTACAATCACAAGACTATGATAGATATATTGTAGAACGTGGAAGACTACAGACAGAGGCAAGGAATGATTTGATGTTACTTGGTTCACAAGGTGGTACGCTAGATAATTTAGATCCTTCTTCTAAAGATTTGTTGTTGCAACAGTCTGGTATGAGTGAGTTTGCTGCTAACGCTGTGATGCTTGGTAACAATCCACAAGCTAACGCTAAATATCAAGTCATGGGTGATAAAATAGTAGGATATTACTTTGATCCAGCCAGTGGTGAAATTAAGACAATAGAGAGTGAAGCTATTGATGGACTTGATCCTGGTGCTAATATACAAACATACGATGGAGTACCTTACGTTATGACTACTGATGAGAATGGTAAGATTAGTGGTGAGATATTACCTGGATTCCAACAAGAAGATAGCTTTAAGTTCCAAAAAGGTACGAAATCACAGCCAGCTGGATGGTTTAACGAGACAACAGGTGTATTTACTCCATTGAGTGAAGGAGCACCCGCAGGAGCTCCTAGTAGACCTGGCAACGATACCACACCAGAGGACACTGATATTACCTATGCTGAATGGCTTGATGCACTACAGGAGCAAGAACAAACAACATATAACATATCTGATCCAGCTGTAGAAGCTGCGTTACAACAAGCATACGAAAATCAAACAGGTAACAAAGCCTCCCAAATAAAACTATCTTCAACACAATACAATAAGGCTCTTACTAAATATAAGTCTGCTACTGGTAACTCAGAGTCATCTTTTAACCGTCTTTCACAGTCAGAGAAGTTAAACTGGTATAATAAGAAATCTAGTACACAAAGTACAACTGAGCAATCCTATGCAACTGAATCAACACCAGACCTTGGAGAGTATAATTTCGATGATAACAATTAAGCAATCTTTATAATATGGCTTTATTCAATCCGTTTAAAAAGACACAGCCTACTGTAGATAAAGACCTGCTTAGCCAACTAAAAGTTAGAGGTCTTTTGAAATATGATACGAGTGGACAGGCGATAGTTACACCTGAAGCTGTACGAAATAAACCTCAAGTACGACAGTCTTTAAATATACCTACTGTTAGAAAGTATCAGAGTAAGGTGCGTGCACCACAGGTATCACAAGAAAAGCCAAGTTTCTTCCAAAGATTTAAACAGACAGTCACACAACCAAAAGTAGAGATACCTCAAATAAAGGTTGATACTTTTTTATATAAAAGACTAAAAGATAATGGACTTGATGATAAGAGTATTGCAGATAAGTTAGGTGTGTCAGAAAGACTATTACCAAATAGACAAAAGACAGCTTCAGCGAAGTTCTTGGATGAGCAACTGGGCAAGGTATTTAAATTCCAACCAGGCGAGATACTTCCACGTCTTGATTTGCCAGACAAAAAAGGAACTCGTAAAACTATTACTGGTAAAGAAATTTCTAAAGACGCGAACAGAAGACAGTTTGAAGCACTTATAAATACTCCTATAAGAATAATCGACGATGTAGTTAAATCTCTATCCAAGACTGAAAAAGTTTTAGGAGATAAAGACGCAAGAACATCTGAGAAGGTAGCTGCTTATTTAGAAGTCCCGCTCAATTCAGCTAGGATGATACCAGGTTGGGCTAAGTTTGAAACACTACTTAATATAGCTGGTGAAAATCCTATCACTGAGAACTTAGCTAATGTTATAAGCACAGGTTTTGAATACCTTGGTAAGGCTGGTAGCCCTATAGGAGCAAAGTTTATTAGCGTACTCCCTATAAGTGACGAAGCTAAAGAAGATCTAACACCTATTGCTGAAGACATAGGTGGTTTTACAACACAATTTTTAACACTCATTGCATTACATAAAGGTGTTAGTAGAGGTAAAGATATAAAAATAAAAACAGGTGCTGATGTTGTGCTTGAATGGAAAGATATACGAGACATTACTATTGGTAAAAAAGTAGAACCTAAAAAACTAGATGCTTATAAGAAACTGACTAAAGAAGGGGTTGATTTTACAGAAGGATTGAAACAAGGTAAAGGAAAGATTAAAGTTGGAGGAGCTACTGAAACAGTTGGTGAGTATGTTATGAGAAAAGCTAAAGACATGAAAGGTAAAGTTGGGTTGTCTATCGAGGATGTTTCTAAGAGAGAGATTAAGCCACTGGAAAAAGAAGCTCGTAAGTATAAGAGTGCTGATGAGTTTGTGAAGGCACAGCCAAAGGTTTATCATGGTACAGACGCTAAGTTTGATGAGTTTGATGTATCAAAATCAGGGACAAGTTTTAATTTATCAGAAGGTGGTATATTTTTTGTAAAAGAAAAAGATACTGCAAATGCTTTTGCTTCGTTGCTAAAAGGTGATGAAAAAAGAGTTGTTGAAGGCTACATCCAAGCAAAAAAACCAAAAATAATTGACTTGAAAAATGAGGTTTTTTATCCAATAGAAAATAATAAGATAATAGCAGAGGCAAAAAAAGCTGGTAATGATGTTGTTATATTCAAAAATGTAAAAGGCAGTGATAGTTATAAAACTGATTACACAGTTGTTATTGATAATAATGCAGTCAAAACCAAATCCCAACTAACAGACATATACAACCAAGCACATGAAGTAAAACCTATTGTGTCAAAATCTAAAATAGTGAAAAAACCAGTCTTAGCCACAGAGAAAGACATTACTCGTGAGATAGATAAACGAGTAGATAAGTTTAGAAAAGAGGCAGACTTGATGGCTAAGAAAGCAGAGGCTGGTGAGGGTGCTGGCGTGAGACGAAGAAATGTTTTAGATGCAGTAGGAAATGTAGAGTGGGTAGCAAAGTCTTTTAAATTAGCTCGTGCCAAAGGGGACATGAAGAGACAAGCTGATGATATGAAGGCTTACGCAAAAGAAATGTTATACGAGAATGATCCAGACTTCAAAGAGCTTGTAGACAAGAGAGACGCAGTTATGGAGAATCAGATTGACACAAGTAGTGATATAGATATGCTTGAGGCATTTGGTGAAGACCTTAAAAAAGATATTATTAAATTAGAAACCTATGAGCAAACAAAGACTATCACGACTAAAGAAACTCCAGCAAAAACTACAAAACAAATTAAAGAAATTAAAGAACCAATCAACAAGGTAGCTCTTACAGAGAGTGAGGTTGATGTAGTTCAATCTTACGAATTTCTAAAAGATAGGTGGCTTGGTAAGAAGGATGTTGATGTATTAAAAGCACAGGTAGAAAAGAACTCACTACAAGATAGCATTAAGAAAGCCCTTGGTAAAAAGAAGTATGACCAGGAGGCTAAGGATGCTGACAGTGCTATACAGATATACCTAGATACTAAGAGAAACCCAGAGGACTATGCTGCGTTCTATTCTAAACTTACACCTGAACAGCAAAGAATAGCAGACATATCACAGAACCTTGATCCTAAGTTACAAAAGATAGCTGATAAAATAGATGAGAGTTACAGAGAGATAGGACTAGAGGCAATGGATGCTGATATTATAAAGAACGTACTAGATAATTATGTTGCACGTGTTTGGGATATAGAAAATAAATCACCTACAGAATCGTTCAGAAAGTTTGGTCAGACTACACGTCATGCTAAGGCACGTACATTTGGTACTATATTAGAAGGGCAGGCAGCTGGAATGGATCTAAAAGTACAAGGTGCTACAAGTAATTTAGAGATTCTAAAGACTGAGATTAAAAACACCATAGCAGATAAGAAGTTCATCAGATCTCTAGGTGAACTAAGAACAGTGGATGGTCAATCTTTTTTAACAGATAAACAATTAGATGGGTATGTTCCTATAGAACACCCTAGCTTTACTTCATGGAAGTTTGCAGGTAACGCCGTTGAGGGAGAGGTATATGGTAAGAACTTCTTTGTTACACCAGATGGAATATTGATGGAGAGAAGAAAATTGTTCGCACCAAAAGCACAAGCTAAAAACCTAAACAACATATTGGGAGCATCTAAACTCAAAGGTCTACCTGGTGTAGACACGCTTACTAAGTATAATGCTATAGCTAAGTCTTGGATATTGCAGAGTTCGTTCTTTCATCATCTTGCTTTCACACGTTCTTATTTCCTTGGAACAAACCATAAACAGTTCAAAGAAATGAGTCTAAATCAAGCATATAAAACTGGTTTGCAATCAATCAAAAACTTAGAGCCAGATATATTATTAGGAGTAGAGAATGGATTAACACTCGGTCTAAAGCAGGATTGGGAAGAGAGTTTACTACAAGAGAAAACAATCATCGGAGAAGTATTAGACAAAACAAAAGCTACTAAGGCAGTGAAAGATAAAATACTTAAATTACGACAAGCACAAGCAGACTTCTTGTTTGGAGAGTTTGGATCTGGTCTAAAAGCAAAGGCTTTCTTAATAGAGTATAGAAACTTACTCAAAAAGAATCCTAACATGCCTACAAAAAAGGCAGCGACAATGGCGGCTAACTTAATCAATGATGATTTCGGTGGGCTACATTTGAAAAGACTTGGAAGAAATCCTACAGTACAACATGTCTTTAGACTGTTTGCTCTTGCCCCTGATTGGACAGAGAGTAATATACGTTCAATGGTTAAGGCTGTTGGCGCTGGAGAAAAAGCAGAACGTGCTATGTATCGTAAGTTCTGGGCTGGTATAATGACAAAAGGAATCCTACTAACTGTGTTAGCTAACTTGTTAATGGTTGGTGGTAATATAGATGATCTGATTGAGAACTATAAGAAGGCGTGGAAGACTGGGAAATTCAGATGGCTTGATGTTGATGTAACAAATATATATAAATTGTTTGGTGGAGAGACACAAGAACATAAATACTTTTCTATTCTAGGTCATTTCAAAGATGTATTAAAGTTTTCTCGGCATCCAATTAAATCATTACAACATAAAGGTAGTGTAGTATATAGAATATTCCATGAAGCATTGGTTGGTACTAACTATGCAGGTCAACAATTTACAACATATAAAGAACTTCTTGAGAATAAAGAGACTGTTAAGTTTGGCTCGTCTAGTCCTATTGAATTTGGTCAGGTACCTTCTTACTTAATCAGTCAGATAAAAGGTACACAACCTGTCCAGATTCAGAACCTTATTAACTGGATGCTTGGAGAGATGGAAGGGTTTGACGCTATGGGAAACTCACTCGGTCTTGGAGTAGCAACTACTTATTCTGCAAATGAAACACCTAAGAAACAGAAAGCAGCTTTCTTCAAAGAACTTAAAAAACAATTAGACAAAGGTATTATCACTAAGGATATTGCTCAAGCTGAGATGGCTAAGAAAATAAAAGAGATTGACAAGGCTGCCATTAAAGACTTCAAAGATAATATAGGTAGTCTAACTAAAGAAGATACTCATACTAGATTAAAAGAGTTTATAAGCGAAGGTGTAATTGACCAAGCGGGAGCTGAAAAGATCATGGCTAGTAAAATCAAAGCAGTAGATACTGCTAAAAAAGAAACTGAGAGTGCAGAGAGAGCACGCGAAGAGGGTGTACTCAAAAAGACAGAGGAGGAAAGTATATTTAGGACTATTGAGCGTGGCGCTAAAGCACTAGGTGTGGACTTCCCTACTGCTCTCAAAGCGATCTTTACTAAAGAGAAAATAGATGTAGTAACTAAGCAACGCGTAGGGCTAGAGAGACTAGAAATGGCTGTCACAGAAGCATTTGAGAGAGAGCATGTAGCTGCTAAAGATAAAAAGAAATTCTCAGTAGAGCATTGGATTCCTCGCTCGATCGGTGGTAAGAACTATCCTGATAGTGGCAACCTTCGTATTATTCCTACCGCGTTACATGATGAGTTTACCCCACTAGAAAATGCAATACTCAAAGCAGTAGAAAATAATACAATAAGTCCTGGCAAGGCTAGGAAGATTATCAAAGACTACAAAGATAAAAGGTTTAAGGAGTACGAAGAAGACAAGCAAATAAAAGAAGCACCTGACTTAGACACACTATTATAAAAAAAACCACCTTAACGGGTGGCTTTTTATTTATTTCTTAAGCAGAAGCATCACTCCCCATACTCCAAATATCCACATGGCTGTTCCTATTAGCATAGTAATGTTCTCATACGTTTCGTAATCTATTGATGGCTCAAAGACTACTGCTAGGAGTGTGGCTGCTAATGTAGCAATCAACGCCCAACCTACTAATTTCTTTTGGTTCATAGTTTTATGATTAAATCGTTAATAAACATTATTTTAAAGAGTGTGCAGGTAGAACCGCCTGCACTCGGCTTGCCCGTAAGGGCGGGGACGCGGTGAGCCTGTAAGTCAGCTCGTATCACGAGCGTGAGGCTACGACCGCTTCTTGCGGAGGGGCTTTGTTCCCTTCTGGGAACGCGACAGAGCGACGTGGTCGTTCCGTTTGCGCTCATCTTCGGGGTCGACGTAGAACTTACCGAGCTCGGAACAGCGGGCACACATCCCCGTCATCTCGATGTCGTCCTTGTCGTCATCGTATTCGAGGGTGTTGATCTTCGCGCCGCACCCGCAACGGATGGTAGTTTTTCTCATCTCACACCTTCTTGGCGTAGATGTACATGGTCTCGCCGCAAGAGGTACACTCTGCTTCGTAGTAGAGCTTCCCGTCTCGCACTTCCTCCTTGCCCGTGAACTTGAACTGTTCCCAGTAGTAGCAAGAAGGACACCATCGCATCACTTCCACACCTTCTGCTCAGGCCTCCTCTCGGCGACGGGCTTCCATTTGGCAGCCCAGCCTTCGAAGTGACGCTTGAGGTCAGCGATGGAAACGCCAGCCTTGCGGGCTTCGATGATAAGGACGGTGACGCCGAGGATGTGGCACGTGAGCACCGAGGGATGGTTCGTGTCCTCAGTGTTCATCGCCTCAGTGTACGCTTGCTCTAACCGATGCCAATTCTTCCACATGACGCAACCTCCTAGTCGTTGTGGGCGAAGTACTTCTGGCAGTTCTTACACTTGCCATGGTACGTCACCAAGATGATCTTCTTCCTCACTTTCCACCGCTTCCAAGAGACGGTGATCTTAAGGAACTTTTCGCACCCGCTACAGTACCAAATGGTAACCATAGCTCCACCTCAACAGTAGAGAATGTTTGAGTATTCGAGCCAACACGGCAAGAACACGATGAACAGGTAGTATTGCATGCTTCCTCCGTAAATAATCCCATTGAAACAAGCCATTAGACTGACTTGTTATTAAGGTTATTTAGTGTGATTAAGGATTTGTTTTACTTCTGAGAGACAGTCGTTGTAGCCTGTGTTTCTATGTAGGGTGTCAGGCAAATTTATAGCTATTTCTTTCTCTTCAGGCAACTTACTCTCTATCTCCTCCACTATCTCTTTTTCTCTTTTAGTTAGGAGATTGGATATGAATTGTTTGATATCAAATTTATCAATCGTGAGTTGATTCGCCATTTTATAATTAGTCTCGATTGATGACATTGGAAGGTTATACCACATATTATCAAACTCTTCTTCCCACTTTATAGGTTGATTGTTCATAAGCTTAATAGTTTATTTTTATAAATACTTTCTATTTCTTTTAATTCTTCAATAGTCAAAGGCTCTTCTTCTTGTCTTCGTCTTCTCATCTCTTCGACTTTATCTATACCATGTTCACCTATAAGTTTTAATGTAAACTCTGACCCCTTACCACCTTTGAACATGTTACATCCAACGTCCTGTGGTCTTATATGATCTTCATCAAAGTCTATAGGTTTGTATCTTCCGCTTCCTTTATGGAAACAATGACCTGCTTGTGCTTGTTTTATTGTTATTATTTTACCACATGTATAACAGTTCAAATAACCTCTCCAGTCTGCGTGTTTAGTTCTAATGTATATACTAAACGCATCCCAAGCGTTTTTTGCTACTACCTTATAACTGTTAGCTTTCTTCTCTTTCTTTTTAACTCTTCTCTGCTTCTCTCGCTCTTTTAGTTGCTTCTTTTTTAGCCTCTCTTTCTTTCTTACGCAGGTATCGCATAATTTGCTTACCCTTATGCCGTTCTGGTATCGGATCTTGAATTGCTTCCCGCATGAGCATTTCATTTCTTTCCTCAGTGATTTTCCAATGCCATTTTTTGATAACATATATAATGTTTTTAAAGAAGTTCATATTATTATATTCTAAGTATGATATAGAGGAGGCAATCGGTTTGCAATGATATAGAAAGGGACTATTTACAGGAATTGAACCATACTTTCTTATACCAATAGTTCATCATCAGGCTACCACGCCACTCGCTCTACACCATACCCAGAATGTAATCTGGGTTAAATCCACTCTATTGTTGGCTTTCCAGTATATCCTTTTTCCCAAACATACCAAGCAAAAGCCATTGTACTACTCATCTTTTTTCCAGTTATTTCATCAAATTCTTTTCCATTTCTCATCGGTTGTTGTCTTTTCTTAAAAACATATACAGTTTTTAGTGGTGTTGTTTGTAGAAAAGTAGCTCGTTTCTGCCCTTCTAGTGCTTGTAATTTACCAAACATTATTACTTTTTTATTTGCAATTTCTAAGGCTTTTACTACAAATTCTTGAAACAAATTAAAAGGTGGATTTGTTATAACTGTATTAAATTCAAAGAAATTAAATTCTTTCCAATCAGTCTCCAAAAAATTAACAGCTTCAGAACCATAACCACGATATATCAAATCACTAGAATACACATCTTTTGATAATAATTTACTTATATGTCCCTCTCCACACGCAGGTTCAAGAGCTGGATAAAAAATTTCTTCCACTTCTAAGAGTGCTTTTGTGCTATCTGGGTGAGTAGCATAAAAATCATTTTCTACTCTACCTCTTGCAGGATTTCCACCAGCTAATTTTCCACCTTGTTTCATATTATTAAGAGTTATTTACATTCCCTATTTTTTAAATTATAGGTGTGAGTTAAATTTCTATTTTTATTTTGTTCTTTTAGTGTTGCCCAGCGACAATTTTCTTTACAATAATGTTTATTACTGTCTATTCTATCAATTTGAGTTTGTTTTTCTCCGTATTCTTTTATATGTTCTAAATAACTCTTATACATATCATCTTTAAACTCTGTAAAACTTTTCCAAAGAAACATTATACCTTTGTTGTAATAATATTTACAAGCGGGATGTGTTTTTTGACATCTCCATTTAGCTTTATAAAAAATTCCATAAAAACGTGTCCCAAACATTCCGTGTTTAATTTTACTTATTTTGTTTGCTTCACTTATTTTTTTCTTATGTTCATCTGTAAATTTTTTACCTTTATTTCCGTGTATCTTTTTCATATTAAATACTTAATATGACAAAAAACCAGTGTAAAACTTGTTGAAGGCTATATACACTGGTTTCGTGTCAAATTGAATATTCAAGTTGTCTTAGCCTTCAACTATTAAATTGTATCATAATTATTTTTATTTGTCAAATCACTGGCACTCCCAATAATGTGAGTAACGTGGATAAAGTTCCATAAAGCATTTAATCTGGTCTTCATCATTCATTATATCACCATCGCAGAAATAGTTGAACGTAGATGGTTTGAATTGGTATAAACCCGTAGCCCCCGAACCTTCCCAATTATATTTATACTTTCCAAACTGCGATTCGCACTCGGCGATGCGTAAGCTCGTAACAGGATCAACATCATATTGATTAGCATAGAATACTATCTTTTGTTCTATAGTCATGTAAGAAAGTAACAGGCTTATTAGGAGGTTCATATTAGTTCTATTACTTCGTAGGGATTATAATCACTCCAATAAAAAGCAGTATCACAATTAGATAAAATAATTTCTTTATATTCGTCTATTCCAGGACATCTTTTGCTCAAATCAAATATTGCATGACCGTACCATTGAGCTATGAGTTCAGGTTCTATACCAGAAACATTACCAAATTCTTTTATAAATTTATTCATTCTTTTTCTTTTGGTAGTGCCAACATACTCCCAATTAAAGTCATCTTGTAATTTTATCTGGTATACTATCCCCATACTATCTATCTTTTAAGAAATTATAACTCTTGGATTACAGCGCGCTTCTTACTTAACATTACCCATTCTTGTATACGCTTAACAGTAGCTTTAGTTTCTAAATAATCTTTGTAATCAATCTCTGCTTTTGCAAGCGTCTTAGCTTTTGCAGCAGACATATCAGTCTTAAGATATGCAGCTTCAATCTCTGTCATCTCTGCTTCGTAATTAGCAAGCTTATTATCAAGATGTTCACTTAACAAGACTACTCTAACGCTAGCCTCAATCCAACTCGCAGGACTGACAGGTTCGTTATTTCTAACTCGCTCTGTCATTTCATCTATAATTGTCTTATATGTTTGTTCCATATTATTTTAGAAGGGTATGTCTTCGGTTCGGACAGCATTTTCTTCTTGTCCGTTTTCATTGATACTAGGTGGAGGAGTCTGTGCTGGAGGTGCTGTAGAAGCCCCAGAATTGCCCCATGTGGCATTTTTAGGTGCTTCTGTGGTAGTTATGCCATTCTTACCTTCAAGGATGCTTACACGCAATTCTAGGCTTTTAACTAAAACCTCTAAATTATGTAGTTTCGTAGCTCCATCAGTAGTTAGATTAGGAGGATTACCATTAGGTGCTAAAACTTGTGGTGCTCCTGTACTAGGTTTTATAGTTTTAATAGCTCTAAAGAAAGTTCCTGCACTTTGAGGATTAGGGCGTTCATCGTATCCGATTTCTACTGTCATACCTGTAGCTGAAAGTGCCTTGTCTTTGAAAGCTGTGTAAGCCATCGTTTCTGTTCCGTCCTTTTTAGTTTTCCAAATAGAATAAACTTTACCTTCTTCTGAGATAACTTTGAGTCTTTTATCTTCAAGACCTACTTCTCTAATTTGGATTACTGCGTTTAATAGTTCTGTCTTTGGGTATTCCATATATTTATTGTAAATTAGCTTCTTGTTCTTTAGTTAATTGTGTTCTAGTAGGGTCTAGGCTTGCTCTTACTCTTTTGAATGTCGCTACATACTTTGGATACTCTCGTTCGTATTCTTCTAGGCTTTCAAACTCTAACTCTTCGTAGCAATAGTTTTCTAGTGCTAGGCGTTTTGTTATTTTCATATTAAACAAATATTAAATCTGAATGATCTTGTTGTAACTCTATTTTCATATCTACTACTTCCATTCTATTTTGGAAGTCTTCTAAACTCTCTTGTTTATACTCGTCGTCTTTATGTTCTTCTTGTTCAGCCTCTTCTTGAAGCTGTAGGATATAATCACTTGCCATATATTTTATGTTAATATTTATTTGGAAGGACTTCCCAATGAGGAATCAGTCGTGGGGTAATTGAGGGGTGAGTCTCGCTATCCGTTGACGTCTTCTCTAAATGAGTTGCCCTTCGAATTAAACAATTAAGGTTTTAGGATTAAACAAACATCTCTCTGCATTTCACATTGCATATTATCAATAGCTAATTGATTATATCGTGGCATGATAACGAATGTGTTATATAGGAAATATCCTACTAAGAGAGCAATGAGTATTGTAAGACCATGTTTGCTAAATAGATTTTTCATAGTGAGATAATAATATTTCTTTTTAAATTGAAAGTATGTTGTGTTTTTCATATAATTTCTCGCTAGATGGAAGGGAATAGTCGTAACTACTCCCCCCATCCTGCGGTTCAGTATTACTTGGAGTTATACTCCTTTAGTTTTGTTAGATACTCTACCTCGAACTCTGGTACTTCTATCGTCCATCTGTATCGTCCTTTAGGGTCAAACATTAACTGGTCTGGTCTAGGAAATGATACAAAGTATTTCCTTTCAGTAGAGCTAGACATTCTCTCTACTCGTTTTAGAACGGTCTGTTCTGGTACTCCTAGTAGTTCTGCGTATTCATTTATTGTGTATGATTTCATATGTTTTGTTAAGTGTACCTTTATTTTAACATGATCAGATAAACTTGTCAAGGTGTCTTGTGGATAACTAATTATGTTGTTCTTTTAATATATGCAGACCTACTTCTGGCTCAACACAGTTACGCAATATCTGCCTTTTGTTAGATAATTTATAGTCAGACAAATCATATCCATATTTCTTTTGTAAATCTGGTATTTGAGCAGTGCGTATTTTGTCTTTTTCAAATTCTTTGTTTGATATTTCAAAATTGCACCAAAATAAATGTCTTTGTAAAATTGTAGTTGGTTCAATAAGTGTTTTATAATAAGGTTTAACATTTTCAACTATCCATTTACCATCAAAATTATATTGTAGGAATAAAATCTCTTGGTATAAAGTCATCTCTGGATATATAGCTTTTGTTCCTCTAAATCTTACACAAATGTTTTGTCTAAAACTACTATGGCTTTGGCATGGTGGACTACTCCAAATAAAATCAAACTCCTTGTAGTGGTCTAGCAGGTACTGGTGTGCGTCTCCTACTACCACAGTATCGTTAGGAAAGAAGTCCTTGTATACGTCCGCTATTTCTTGCTTGTATTCTACTGCAGTAATATCATGGCTTTCTCCCCAGAGTTTGCGGTTACCTCCTATACCTGCATATAAATTTAGTATTTTCATATTATCCCATTGATGGATTATTAACCGAATACTCTTCTCTTACTTCAAACTCTTTGTCTAGTTGTTCAGGTGTGCTCTCAACATATTTTCTCCTCTTACGCATCACATTCTCTGGCTTATAATCGTTTGTCATAATAACTGCTATGTTCTCCCATGATGTAGGTATACCTCTTTGTTCACAAACTATCTCATAGAAGAAACGTAAGAATATAGAATTATTTCCGTAACTCTCAGGGTATCTACTTATAACGTATTTAATTTGTTCTTCTGATATTGATAGACCTTTCATATTATTTAAAATTACTTTTACCACAATCAACACACAAACCATATTCTTCGATAGACTCAAGGTCATGTTCATTGTCGTAATCTAATTTACATTCTTCACACTTTAAAGGAACGATGTCTTCTACTCCTATTTGAGAAGGGTCTAACATAGTTTATTGATTAAGTATTAGGTGTTTCTTTTAAAAGATTTAAGTATACTTTTCTCAGTTTCTTTGAACAAACAACACAGAAGCGGTAATCTATCCATTTAGTTTTATTTACTGCTCCCTCGAAACAATATTGATTTTCTACTTCTAGTAGTTCTTTTTTACACCAATTACATTTCCTCGCATACTTCTTCATATATTTATTTATTATAAGATTTAATTATTTCTTTTTCCATACCTCTAAGAGATTAAGTATAATGTTGTTCTTTTAAGAAGTAGTCTTGTAAGCAACTATAACAATAGACCTTGTACCGTTTCGCTTCGTCCTGTGTTATCACAGCATCGTTTTTGCAGAACCTGCACTTTATCGTTTTTCCAACGCTGGATGCTCGCGTCATAACTGGCTTCATTGTAGCTGAGATAGATGGTAGAGGATTTGTAGAATGTTTGTTTTCCATATTTGTTAGTTAAGATAAGTTTCCAAGGCATGTTTTCACTTGTGTAGATCATAAGCCACTTTTTCACACTCCTCTTCTGTTCCATAAAAGATTAAACTAAAGTCCAAAGGGTTATCAAGGTCTTTGTAATTGTCCTCATCAATTATTCTTAGCCACTTTTGGCTTGGGCTATATTCTATAAATCTGTTCATATTATTGTTTTAGTTCTGTCATTCTTAAATTAGAATGATCAAAGTTAATAGTAATTTTTTTACCTTTTTGACTGTGGCGACTTTTAACAATTTTAAGGAAAGTCTCGCAATTACGACCGCTTATGGCAGAAATAGCGTCACTTTCTTCTTCGTACAGATATAGCGCGAGATCAGCTTCGTTAGCAATATCTTTTGCACCTGCTACATTTTCTACACGTATTGCCTTTGATTTAGAACTAGCTTTATCAACCTGAACTGGAGTTATAATAGGGACTTCGTTTGCAAGAGCAGTATTTTTAAGTCTACGAACAATCGATCTTAAACGCTCCATTTCAGTATCCTTACCCTTACCATCGTTTAAGCGTTGAAGATAATCAACCATGACTACATCTGCATCGCTATTTATTACTTCTTGTGCCACATCGTTACTTGTTATTCCTGCACTCTGAACAATAGAGAGCGGTAATTCTTTAAGTGTTGTTACTGTGCCATGTAGGGTTTCTTTTCTAACCGCCCTATCTCTAATATCTCTTGCATTATGGTCTCCTACAATAGGTACAAACCTATCTAGCAACTCGTTTGTGCTCATCTCTAGTGAGAAGAACAGAACCTTTTTACCTTTCTTTAACATGTTGTGTGCCATGTTAAGCATCAAATTAGTCTTACCCACCCCAGTGTCTGCAATAATGATTACAAACTCTGTACCCTTTAAGCCACCAATCTCAGAGTCAATGCTTGGAAAGCCAGTCTGAGCTTTATATTCTATTGGCTTATCGTAATTTACAAGCCAGTTGTCTGTAAGCTGTGGATTTGTGATTATGTCGTATTTCTTATCAGATGTATCTGTTTTCATTAACCTCTCTTTGAGCTCTGTCAAGACAGAAAGTTTTTTGTTTCTATCTTGCTCTTCAGAGAACCTACGGAAGTGTGATGAGAAAAGATCGTCTAATACTTTCAATTTGAAGTTATTGTTGGTATTGTCAGTTAATTCTTTGAAGTCAGCTTTGGTTAGGTGTGTGTGATGATCTGCTAAATCTTGTAGATTCTCAGGAGAGTAGTAAGTCCCAGTTGTTATTTTAGATAATTGAATGGACTTTTTATCTTTAACTAGATTTTGAATATTAGTTAAGACTTGTCCCTCTTCACTGCCTAAAGAGAACGGATCAATAGATAAAGATTCGTTTGGGTGATTAAGGCAGTATGCTAGTATTTCTTGCATATTAAAATTCCTTTCTCCAGGATAGAGTTTTATCCCAGTTTTTAATGACCGTATTAAGACTCCAAGAAAGGTCTTTTGTTTCTTGGTATTGTTTTGTTATATCTATACGAGCTTTTATCTCAGCCTCCACGTCACTTTCATTGTCGTGTATCTTGTCTGCCATGAATACTAGCTCTTTAACATCAGGGAAGTAGCGTAAGACGTTACCACTCATGTTATTGATGTTCATGAAATAGACAGCTATCCGCGTATAAAGCTTCTGCTTGTTCGTGTATTTCTTTGGAACGGGTGATTCCATGATTGGTTCACCTAACTCATCTAAATGGATAGTTTCCATATTTTTAGATTTATAGAAGTATTTATATTCAGCTTTAGCTGTATGTTCCTTGTTTACTTGTTTACATGTTTCTACTATAGTATCGGGTGCGTATCGGTTGTGTATCGGTTGCTTATCGGTTTTGCTATCGGTTTTGCTATCGGTTTTGCTTTTAATTGAGTCTTGATATTTCGCATAGTTTAGCACAGAAATGACCATTCCACGTGTCGTTTTTCGTGTCGTTATCATTGTCGTGCATTTTGCCCATCTCATAAAAGAATCAACTTGATTGCGTGTTGTGTTGGTATATTCGGCTATTTCTTTATAAGTGATAAATGACTCGCCTCTTTTGAATTTTTTACCATCTTTCCAGTTTACCTTGTTTACAATATAAAACCATATCTTAAACCACTCCGCAGGTTTATTGAAGAATACGTCGCTTTCTATGGTTTGTCTTGCCCAAATTGTTGAGCCTTTAAAATCTAACATAACAAAAAATCTATAGGAGTGAACCACCGTGCCTACACCCACGAATAGGTGCTACGGATTGACTACCGTATCGGAGATTCACTCTTATAGATTTATTATGTATTCGTGTTTTAGGCATATGTAAGTTGTTACGTAATTAACTTTACCACGATTAAACGAGTATGTCAATAGGGGGTGTTAGTAACTTTTTTAATTTCGCTTAACCTAGCTAAATAGTAGGCTTGTTGACTTATTTTTGATAACGTGTTATTATACAAACGTTAGCAATCAGTATTCTGACCCTCTAGCATGGGATTATGTTATCTGGTCTTGCAGGCTTAGGCTCGCTATTCCGATAGTATATTTTCTAGGGTTCAGAGTATTGCTTACTAAACAACTACTATGCTTGTCCGTAGTAACAATTCATTCCTTAATATCTAGTTTTTGTTAACTAGATTTTTTTTATGCTATTACATACTAAAGGGTGTGAACTCTGTGGAAAAACAATATATGCAAAGACAATGGAAGTAGTTTTATGTCGCAAGCATTTCAACAGTTACACAGAGAGGATAACTAAGCAATGCAAGAAAGAAGATAAGTTCAACGCAAGATACACTCCACCTAAAGTATGGAGACAAAACAAGATAGCTAATTGGAGTTCAGAGAGATTACAGAGATGGATTAAAGAAAGACCTAGAGGCGGAGAATCAAACATGGTTTATTGTACTAAACTTAGAAACAAAACTAAAAGATTATTATCTGTAAGTACATCGTAAGATGTTTGTTCTTTCATGGTATTGCAATCTTTGTAACGGGGAAAGCAATATCCGTCTTTGCACAGAAGACAGGCAGCACTTCCTTGTGGGGTGCTTATAGATAATATTTATTCCATCACTTGTAATGAGTGATTATACATAACTACCACTAACTTTATCGTTGGTGGAATAGATATTATATGAAGAAAAAACTAATAGAAGACAAAACATTCCATACATACATCAGATTATTTTGGGATTGCAGTGAAGAGGAGTTTGTAAGATATGCAAACAAAAAGAACGAAACAGAATACGAACCAAACGGAGCTTTAGGGAAAACCATATTACATGAGACAGATGATTATAGGAATGTATTTATATGGGTAAACAGTAAGAAGAATTACGAAACACTATCTCATGAGATTTTGCATGTAATTAGATATTGGTTACAAGATTTCCTAGGGATAAACATGACAGAAGACACTGAAGAAATATACACAATGTTGCACTCTTTCTACATGAGAGAATGCTTAAAGGCTTTAAAATAGATATAATAATGGTAGCATATAAGGCGATACTTCTTTAGGAAGTGTGGCATTGGCAGGGTTCGCTACAGGTCGTGGGAAACCCGAATCAATTAACAGTTGATTATATCCTGCCATTACTATATCTATGTATTACAAAGGCAACAGATGGATAACCATATTCGTAATGTCTGTTATAGGCACTTTATTAGTTACAGCAATTTACTATGCTATTAGCGGACTATTTAGATGAAAAACATCTATCAGAAGAAACTAAAATATGGATTCAAGAATACAGGGAGAAGAATTCAAACCCAACATTAACAAAACCTATCAAACTAAAGACGGTTTTAAAACAGAAACTGAGCTTTGGAAGGAATGGGAAGAAACAGCATACTGGATCAAAGACTCAATAAACTTCAAAGGGTACTGTGATTTAAGAAAGATATTTAAAATATAACACTATGTCAGAAACAAAAGAAGATATCCTAATTAAGGATGACCTATCCAAAGAAGACCAAAAGAAGTTCGCAGACTATGAGAAGAGACTAGCTAAGTTCCAAGAAGCCTTACTTAAATTAGAAGAGAAGTATCAAGTAAGAGCACAGATGAGTTATAGGATGGTATACGCAGATTTAAAGGTTCACAAAGAGGTAGAAGAAATCAAAGAGAAAAAGGA
>Ga0233437_1004152_pt1 | contig 17602 bp, 16 predicted proteins | sample SI_122_August201_FD_182714 | JGI IMG/M metagenome (GOLD analysis project Ga0233437, IMG submission 182714) | Seawater microbial communities from Saanich Inlet, British Columbia, Canada - SI_122_August2016_200_MG | ecosystem: Environmental > Aquatic > Marine > Inlet | place: Canada: British...
GGTTCCCGAAATCGAGAGCCGCACCGCCGAACTACGCCGGGAGATCGGCGAACTGGAAACCCTGCGCGCCAAAGCATCGGCAAAACGCACCGAACTGGCCTCAGCCACCAGCGGCATGGAAAAAGAACGCACAGCGCTCGACGCGCTGATTGGAAAAAAACAAGCCCTCAAACGCCGCGCCGATGCGCGCAGCAAGAAGGCCGAACGCAGAATCAATCAGCTAGCCCGCCAAGCTAAGGATTTGCGCGAACTAATGGCCCGCATCGCGGCGGAGCGCAAATCCCGGGAACAAGCCGAGCGAAAGGCCAAGGAAGAAGCCGCCCGCTTGGCGCGGATCGAGGCGGAAAAGCGGGCGAAACAGCAGCGAAAAACCCGGGACGCAAAAATTGAAGCCGAAGCCGAAGCCAAAGCCAAGGCGGAAGCGCAAGCCAAAGCGCAAGCCGAAGCCGAAGCCGAAGCAGAAGCCGTGGCCAAGGCGGAAACGTCGGAAATTGTTGGCATCGGCAAGGGTGATGAACTTGTTCCGATCACGCAAGCGCGAGGGAAATTACCCTTCCCGGCATCGGGCCACGTGGTTATCCGGTATGGTCAGGCCACCGAAACCGGGATGACGCAAAAAGGTATTTCCATAAAAACCCGTGACGGAGCGCGGGTAGTGGCCCCATATGATGGATTGGTCGTATTCGCCGGACAGTTTCGCGGGTACGGGCAAATCTTGATCCTCGAACACGGCGAGGGATATCATACGCTACTCGCCGGGTTGACCAGGATCGACACGGTCCTCGGACAATGGCTGGCGTCTGGCGAGCCAGTCGGTCTGATGGAAAAGGGGGATCGGGACGCCCCGGTTCTTTATGTGGAATTGCGGCGCAATGGACAACCGATCAATCCATTGCCGTGGCTCGCATCGCAAAAGGATAAGGTAAGCGGATGAAGCATCGATTTCTCACTATTGCTTTGGCGGCGGCATTTCTGGCCTCGCCCGGCGCATTCGCCCCGGTGGCGTTTGCTCAGGACGCAAAGAACAAGAACGGCACCGATACGTACGAGTTGCTCAACCTGTTCGGCGATGTCTTCGAACGGGTGCGCGCCGACTACGTCGAGGAAACCACCGACGAGGAAATGATCGAAGCGGCCATCGTCGGCATGCTCAGCGCACTGGACCCCCACTCTTCCTATCTAAGCCCCAAATACTATCGTGAAATGCAGGTTCAGACCCGCGGCGAATTCGGCGGACTGGGTATTGAAGTGACCATGGAAAACGGACTGGTGAAAGTGGTCGCGCCAATCGACGACACGCCCGCTTTCCGGGCCGGCGTCGAGGCCGGCGACCTGATCAGTCATCTCGACGGCGAAGCGGTGCTGGGCCTGACCCTTGATCAGGCGGTCAAGAAGATGCGCGGCAAGGTGGGAACCGACCTCAAGATGAAGATCCGCCGCGAGGGCCGCGAACCTTTTGACGTGACCATCACCCGCGCGGTCATCAAAATTCAGTCGGTGCGCTCGCGCCTTGAGGGCAAGATCGGTTACGTGCGCGTGACCCAGTTTAACGAGCAGGCCAAATCCGGCATTGAAAAGGCGATGAAGAAATTCGCCGCCGAAATCGGCGATCAATTGGCGGGGGTCGTTCTCGATCTTCGCAACAATCCGGGTGGTCTTCTGGATCAGGCCGTCGGCGTGTCCGATCTGTTCCTGGATCGCGGAGAGATCGTATCCACCCGGTCACGCAGGCCGGAAGATACCCAACGGTTCAACGCCCGTCTGGGCGACGCGGCAAACGGACTTCCGATTGTGGTTCTGATTAACGGCGGATCGGCCTCGGCTTCCGAGATCGTCGCCGGCGCCTTGCAGGATCACGGTCGCGCGCTTCTTCTGGGAACCAAGACATTCGGCAAGGGATCGGTTCAAACGATCATTCCGTTGGCCCGGCGCGGCGCCATGAAGCTGACGACGGCACGTTATTTCACGCCGTCGGGCCGCTCCATTCAGCAAGTCGGTATCGAACCTGATATCGAGGTCCACCCGGCCAAGGTCGAAACCATTGACCGCCCGCGCGGACGGCGCGAATCCGATTTGCGCGGCGCGTTGGATAACGGAAACCAGGCCAAGCCGGAAGACGAACAGGGAAAATCCGGCGGCGAAGCCGAAGGCGAAAAGGAAGCACCGCAGGATTATCAATTGGCAAGGGCTCTCGACCTTTTACGCGGAATTGCCTTATTCTCGGCGAATGCGGGGAAAACGCCGCAGTAGCAGCCGTAGCATCAGGCCGAAATCGCATGGCCGAAAGCGGTTGAGAAGGGAAGGAAACCAAACGGCGTGAAATTTCCCAAGCTCTTCGGCAAGAAGTCGTCGGACGATGACGACTTTGACGACGATTATGACGATGACGACGATTATGAGGCCGCCGACGATGATTCTACCGCCGGGGGGAATGACGCGTCCGGAGACGACGGAAACGGCGATGGGGATGGCGACGGCGACGGCGACGGCGATGGCGATGGCGACGATTTCGACGACGACGACTACGATGACGACGACTATGATGACGAAGACGGATCACCGGGCGGAAACAAGCGTGTCCTCCTTCTTGCCATCGGCGGGGCGTCGCTGGCCCTAATTCTTATCGTCGGCGGTGCCGCATGGTGGTTCCTGGGCGGCAGCGAGGACGAGAGCGAACATGCCGAGGAACCCGCGGCGATCCAAGAAAGTAAGCCCGACCACATCGTCCTTGATATTGCTCCGCGACCACGCCCGAATCGGGGAAAACTGAGGCCGCAAAAAGGCAAAACGCTGACGGCAACGGAAACGCTGAACGCGATTGCGGCGGTTTCCGAAGGGCCGGGGGCCGGGATCGTCGCCGCGCCGGTCCAGACAGCCGCCTTCAGCAATATTCCGGCACCGACCGCGGCGCAGCCCCTTTCGCCCTCACCGGACGCGGCGCTGATCGAACAAAGCCCGCAAGGTCCGCTTCCCGTGATCGGCAAGGACGGACGCAAGCCCTGGCAGGTTTATGCCCGCCCGTTTAAAGCCGACGATCCGCGCCCGCGAATCGCGGTTGTTTTTTCCGACCTTGGCATGAGCCGCAGTGTCACCGAGGCCGCCATCAAATATTTGCCACCGGAAGTCACGCTCGCTTTCAGTCCCTATGCCGCCGGGTTGAACGATTGGGCCGCCGCCGCGCGCAAGGCGGGGCACGAAGTTCTTATCGGCGTCCCCATGGAGCCGAAAGCCTTTCCGGACCAGGACCCCGGACCCAACGCATTGATGACCACATCCCATACGTCTGAAAACCTTGGCCGTCTGGAATTATTGTTGAGCCGCCTGTCCGGTTACGTCGGCATTATTTCCCTGATGGGTTCGCGCTTTACCCAGGAAGAAGAACACATGCGCCCCGTTCTTGAATTGTTGAAATCACGGGGGTTGATGTTCGTCGATTCGAAAGCCGGGCGCGAAACGGTCGGGCCAACCATCGCCAAGGAAATCGGCGTGCCGCGCGCCGTCGCCAACATGAAATTCGACGAAGCCATGTCCCGCGCCGCGTTGGACCGGAAACTTGCCGATCTTGAACGCATCGCCAGCGCATCCAAGGCAGCCATCGTGATCGCCAGGCCCTATCCGGCGACCATTGCCGGCGTCGCCGCATGGGCTGAAAAGCTGGGGGGTAAGAAAATCGCCTTGGCTCCGGTGTCGGCTGTCGCAGATCGCCAACCGGTGCAATAACGGGAACTCAATGGCTGATCGCAAGAAAAAAGGCCTCCCCTATCGTAAATGCGTGGGCGCGGTTCTATTCAACCAAAACGGCCTGGTCTTCGTCGGTGAACGCAACGACATGGGCGAATCATCGTGGCAAATGCCGCAGGGCGGCGTGGATAAGGGTGAAAAACCCCGCAAGGCTGTAAAACGCGAATTGGCCGAGGAGATCGGCACCGACAAGATAGAAATTGTCGCCGAGCACCCGGACTGGCTTTGTTACGATTTTCCGAAGGAATTGATCGGCACGGCATGGGGCGGCCGTTTTCGTGGACAGAAACAGAAATGGTTTGCCCTGCGCTTTACCGGCGCGGATTCCGACATTGATCTGAGCGCTGGCCGACATCCGGAATTCCGCGCGTGGCAATGGATCCCCATCGGCCGCCTTTGCAAAATTATCATTCCGTTCAAGCGGCCCGTCTACGAGGCGGTTGTCGAGGAATTCCGGCAGCTTTCCGTTTTTGAGCGGTCCAACACCTGATCCCTTGCATCGACGCGCGGCTTCGACCATTCTCCGCCCCATGAACAACGATGTTCCGCGCACGGCACTCATTACCGGAGCCGCCAAACGTATCGGGCGAGCCATGGCGCTTGATCTGGCCGCGCATGGCTGGGCCGTTGCCGTTCACTTCAATTCATCCGAAGCCGACGCCGTTCAGGTGTGCGACGAGATCGTTCAGGCTGGCGGACGCGCCGCTCCCGTTCGCGCCGATCTGGAACGCGAGGATGATTGTCAGGCCCTCGTGAAGCGTGCCACGGCCGCCCTTGGCCCGCTGACCCTGCTTATCAACAATGCCTCGATTTTCGAAAAGGATTCGCCGGAAACGGCCACCCGAGAATCGTGGGACGCGCATATGCAGATCAATCTGCGCGCGCCCTTTGTGCTTGTCCAGGAATTCTCAGCGACCCTTCCGAAGGATATCACCGGGCATGTCATCAATATCGTCGATCAGCGGGTATGGAATCTGACCGGCTCGTTTACCTCCTATACGGTAAGCAAGGCGGCCCTGTGGACGCTGACGAGAACGTTGGCCCTGGCCCTGGCCCCCCGTATCCGGGTCAATGCGGTCGGCCCGGGCCCGACCTTGCCCAGCGCCCGACAAACCGATGAGCAGTTCCAGCGGCAGTGGCAGGCGGTCCCGTTGGCGCGACAGGTGTTTACCGACGAGATTTGCGATGCGGTTCGGTTTATTATCGACGCGCACTCCATGACCGGGCAAATGATCGCTTTGGACGGCGGGCAACATTTGGGCTGGGCGCCGCCCGCCCGCGCCCAATCCCTTGATGAATGATCCGGCCCCAAACGAGCTTGAGCTATAAAGAGAAAAATGACCAATAGTCCAGAATCAACCGTTCATCCCCTTCGCATCGCCGACGCCAGAAACGCCGTGCGCCATGTCTTCATCCACGACATGGTGGTTTCGTGCCTGATCGGTATTCACCGACACGAAAAAACGGGCGCTCAAAGAATCAGGATAAATCTCGACCTCGCCGTCCGCGAAGACGTAGCCCCCCTGAACGATAATCATTCCAACGTCCTATGTTATGAGGATGTGGCAAAATCGATTCGTTCAATTGCTGCGCGTGGCCATGTAAATCTGGTTGAGACCCTGGCGGAGGATATTGCAACCATGTGCCTGGAAGACATCAGGATACTTTCAGTGAGGGTCCGGATTGAGAAACTCGATGTCTTCGCCGACGTTGAAAGCGTTGGTGTCGAAATAGAGCGTGTACGGCACTAGACAAAGAATTGAAAACTATACCGCAAGTGCTTGCAAAAACGTAATTTGCGTTGTCCCATTTGTTAAGTTGTTCACAGCCCGAAGTTTGCTTCGCATTTATGGGCGAATTGTTTCAGTTTTATCACAAACCCGTGAGATATTGTATTGACTTTGACAATATCCTTTGTTTTCAACGTTCTATATGGATGCCCATTTTTTGTGCAAAACGAGGAAAATGACGGTTTCGGCGGGACCGCGCGTCCGGGAAGCGAAAAGTCAACAACCTTATCCACAGGTTTGGTGGATTAATAAACCGGCCGGTCCAATTCACCCTTGCTCCGCGACGCGCTGCCGGGGCTGAAATCACCGATATGCCGCCACTGGCTGAGTAAAACGCATGGCCTCCGAACAAAAAAATCAAAACCGCATCGCACCCGATCATTGGGGAAGGAGAACCGACGGCCCTCCGAGGAGGCGCGCATGACCAATGGTTTCGAAGGTGATGCGCCGGCACCACCATTGGGTGAGACACGAATTGCCGCGGGCGTCGCCGTAATCGAAGGCTACCTTAAGACCCTGCCATCCCGCCCCGGGGTTTATCGAATGATCAAGGAGACCGGCGACGTCCTATATGTGGGCAAGGCCAAGAACCTCAAAAAGCGAGTCACCAGTTACACCAATCTTGCGCGTCAGCCAAACCGGTTAAAACGCATGATCTCGCAAACGGCGAGCATGGAATTCGTGACCACTCATACCGAGGCGGAAGCCCTGCTGCTGGAAGCGAACCTGATTAAGCGGTTTCAGCCGCGCTATAACATTCTGCTTCGCGACGACAAATCCTTCGCATCGATTCTCGTCACCGGCGACCATGCCTTTCCCCGGGTATTGAAACACCGGGGCGGGCGCAGCCGAACGGGCGACTATTTCGGCCCCTTCGCGTCGGCCTGGGCCGTGAACGAGACGCTGGCCGTTTTGCAGCGGGCATTTTTGTTGCGTTCATGCACGGACGCCGTCTTCTCGGCCCGCACACGGCCTTGCCTTCTTTATCAAATCAAACGCTGCAGCGCGCCCTGCGTGGATCGCACCAGCCAGGACGATTACGCCAAGCTGGTCGATCAAGCCCGCGCCTTCCTTTCCGGCGAAAGCCATCGAATTCAGCAACAACTGGCGGAAAACATGCAAGCCGCCAGCGACCGCCTGGAATTTGAAATGGCGGCCCAATACCGCGACCGCATCAGCGCCCTGACCCGTGTTCAGGCCCATCAGGATATCAACCTGAGCAGCCTCGGCACGGCCGACGTCGTCGCCGTTCATCAGGCAGGCGGGCAAAGCTGTATCCAGGTGTTTTTCTTCCGCGCGGGACGCAACTACGGCAACCGCGCCTATTTCCCGAGCCACGCTAGGGACGACGACGCGCCCCAGGTTCTGGAAGCCTTTCTCGGTCAGTTTTACGCTTCTCACCCGCCGCCACGCTCGATACTGCTAAGCCATCGCCTAACCAACGCCGGATTGATTGGCGAAGCCCTGTCAGTGCGCGCCGATCGTCCGGTCCGCATTAGCGTTCCGCAACGTGGCGAAAAAAGAAAGCTGGTTCTTCACGCCAGCGCCAATGCCCGGGACGCTTTAAGCCGCCGCCTTGCTGAAAGCGCCACCCAGCGCCGGCTTTTGGAAGGTCTGGCCACACACCTTGAACTGAACGACGTGCCAATCCGCATTGAAGTGTATGACAACAGCCACATCTCGGGCACGAAAGAGGTCGGCGGAATGATCGTCGCCGGACCCGAAGGCCTGATCAAGGCGGCCTATCGCAAATTCAATATCCGACGGCAGGAGGGTTCGGCACCGGGCGATGATTACGCCATGATGCGCGAAGTACTGACCCGCCGTTTCGCGCGCGCCCAGAAGGAAGACCCCGAACGCCGCAGCGGTCAATGGCCGGACCTCGTCCTCATTGACGGTGGACAGGGCCAGCTTGGAATTGGGCTGGAGGTTTTCGCCGAACTTGGCATCGAAGACGTCACCATCGCCGCCATTTCCAAGGGACCGGAGCGCAATGCGGGCCGCGAGAAAATCCACCTTCCGGGCCGCGATCCGGTCGTTCTGGAGGCACGGGACCCGGTTTTGTATTTCCTTCAGCGCCTGCGCGACGAGGCCCACCGTTTCGCCATCGGCGCGCACCGAACCAAACGGTCCGGCGGAATAACGAAATCCGTTCTCGACGAAATCCCCGGAATCGGCGCCAAACGAAAGAAAGCGTTGTTGCATCATTTCGGCTCGGCCGGGGCCGTGAGCGCAGCGGGACATGCGGATTTGGAGGCCGTCGACGGAATTAGTAAGGAAATAGCCAACAAAATCTATCAATGGTTCCACGCCGACGGTTAGTATAGGGGCCCTACTGCAAACATTAACGAATCAATAGATTGAGCCCGATGGCCACCAACCTTCCCAATCTTCTGACCTTCTCGCGCATCCTTGCGATGCTGCTTGTCGTCGGCCTTATGTTCATGGACCCGCCGCTGGGAAACTGGTTGGCGCTGGCCGCCTACACCTACGCCTGTGTGACCGATTTCTTCGATGGCTATCTGGCCCGCGTTCTCGATCAACAATCGGCACTGGGCCGATTTCTCGATCCCATCGCCGACAAACTTCTGGTCTCGGCGGTGCTTTTGATGCTTGCCGCGACAAATGCCATTGTCGGCCTCGCGATCGTTCCGGCAATCATCATCCTATGCCGTGAAATCCTGGTTTCCGGCCTTCGCGAATTTCTCGCCGAAACGCGGGTCAGCGTCCCGGTCAGCAACCTCGCCAAATGGAAGACGACCCTGCAAATGGTCGCGCTCGGCTTTTTGATCGTCAACGAAGCGGGGCCTGATTTCGGCCCGTTGACGACCTCCGAGGTCGGCGTTTATGGCCTGTGGATCGCAGCCATATTGACGCTGGTGACCGGATATGACTATCTGCGCGCCGGATTAAAACATGTCATCGACGCGGATAAGCGGAACTGACCAACGAGGAACCCTGACACCTTGGAACAAAAAGTTTTTGGATTGGTCGGCTGGAGCGGCAGCGGCAAAACGACCTTGGTCACCCGACTGCTTCCCGAATTGACAAACAGGGGGCTGAGCGTATCCACCGTCAAGCACACCCACCACGATATCGAAGTCGACAAACCGGGAAAGGATTCGTTCCGTCACCGCAAATCCGGTGCGGTCGAAGTGCTGATCACGTCGCCGGTACGCTGGGCGTTGGTCCATGAACTGCGTGAGGCGCCCGAACCCGAGATGACCGAACTCATCGGGCGCATGGGACCGGTGGACATCATTCTGGTCGAGGGCTTCAAAAGCCATCCTTACCCAAAACTGGAAATCCATCGCCCCTCGACCGGCAAGGCCCTGCTTGCCGACAACGACGAAACGGTCGTCGCCGTGGCCAGCGACGAAAAAATTGAGGGCCTGGATATTCCGGTTCTGGAGTTGTCCGACATGGGGCAAATCGCCAAATTCATTATCGAGCATTGCCAATTGAACCCGGTGAGTGAAAATGGCGCCGATGACTGACGACTGTTTTTCGCAAGGGGCCGAATTGATGCCATTGGAAGAGGCGTTGACGCGCCTTGCCAACACGCTTGAGCCGGCGACCGAAATCAAAATGGTTCCGCTGATCGAGGCGCTGAACCGAACCCTGGCAGAAACCGTTGTCTCTGATCGCTTCGTCCCGCCCCATAACAATTCCGCTGTCGACGGATATGCGGTTTTCTTTGACGACGTATCTCCTGATGCGGAAACACGGCTTCCGGTGACCGGGCGCATCGCAGCAGGTCATCCCTTGAACCATGCGGCGAAACGCGGCGAAGCCCTTCGTATTTTTACCGGCGCGCCCATTCCCGAAGGTCCCGACACCGTGATCATGCAAGAGGATGTTCGAACCGACGACGACGACGTGATTTTCGGTCCCGGCATTAAGCGCGGCGCCAATGTTCGTTTTCGGGGCGAGGATATCGGGCTTGGGGACGTCGTTCTCGAAGCCGGCATTCCGCTTCGCGCACAGGAACTGGGCTTGGCGGCCTCGATTGGGCGGGCCGAGCTTGCCGTACGAATGCGCCTTCGTGCCGCAATCTTCTCCACCGGGGACGAGGTCCGTGACCCCGGAGCAAACGCGCCCGCCGGCTGCATCTTTGACGCCAACCGCTACACCATCGGGGCGCTTCTGCGCGAATTGGGCTGCAAGGTGACCGACCTGGGCATTCTTCCCGACGATTTCGAAACCATCCGGGACGCCGTCGACAAAGCCTCGGGCAACCATGACCTTCTGATCACATCGGGTGGGGTCAGCGTCGGCGATGAGGACCACGTCAAAGCCGTGATCGAAGCCCTGGGAAGCATTCATTTCTGGCGTCTGGCCATCAAACCGGGCCGCCCCATTGCATTGGGCCGGGTGGGTGATGCCGCCTTTATCGGCCTTCCCGGGAATCCGGTGGCCGCCATGACCACGTTCATGCGCATCGCACGACCCGTCATTCTTTGGCTTTCCGGTCGCCGCGACGTGGACCCACAGATTTATCGGGTGCGAACGGCCTTCGCCTTCAATAAGAAAGCCGGGCGGCGCGAATGGTTGCGCGCGCATCTGGTCAGGGACGAAAGCGGCGAGCCCCGCGCCGTCAAATTCGCGTCCGACGGATCCGGCGTCCTGACGTCGATGTCGGTGGCGGACGGTCTGGTGGAACTGCCGGAACAAGTGGAAACGGTGAACGAAGGCGATATGGTTGATTTCCTGCCGTTCTCGGAGGTGTTCAAGTGAGAATTCTCTATTTTGCCTGGGTGCGCGAGAAAACCGGCATCGATATGGAGGACGTGCAGCCCCCCGCGAACGTTGCCGATCTGACGGATCTGGTCGAGTGGTTGCGGAGCCGCGGCGATGGCTTCGAAGAGGCGCTCGGCGACGCAAGCAGGGTGCGCGCGGCGGTCAATCAGGAAGCCGTCAAGCTGGATCATCCTGTCGGCCCCGACGATGAGGTGGCATTTTTTCCACCGGTCACAGGCGGCTAAACGATGATCCGGGTGCAACGCGAAGATTTTGATACCGGAGGCGAACTTGCCAACCTGGGGCGTGGCAATCTCGGTATCGGCGGGGTATGCGCGTTCGTCGGACGGGTCCGCGACATGGCGGGAGAAGATGCCATAGAGGCCATGACGCTGGAACACTATCCCGGCATGACCGAAAAAGAGCTGTCGCGCATAGAGGCCGAGGCCTGGGATCGCTGGCCGTTGGAGGAAACCCTTATCATTCATCGCCACGGCCGGCTTGAGCCGGGCGATCAGATCGTGCTGGTGGCGACGGCATCGGCCCATCGCCAAGCCGCGTTTGACGCCTGCAGTTTTTTGATCGACTGGCTAAAAACCAGAGCCCCCTTCTGGAAACGCGAGGAAGGGGCTGAAAGCGCCCAATGGGTCGAAGCCCGCGCCGCCGACGATGCCGCCGCCGGGCGCTGGGAAGAACCCGCCAAGCCAACAAAGCCCGGCAAGCCAACGAAGCCCGACAAGAAGGAGTGACCGACATTTCCATTGATGCGTTCTTTTTCGATTTCGACGGCGTTCTCGCCGATTCGACCCCCATCAAAATCAAAGCCTTCATGTCCCTTTATGCCGAGCATGGGCCGGACGTGCGCGAGAAGGTCAGAAAATACGCGCTCGGCGGCGAGGGCATATCGCGGGTCGAGAAAATTCGCGAAGCGCACCTCAAGTTCCTGGGAATCGACTTGGGTGACGACGAACTGAACGTCATCGAGCGGCGGTATTCGTCTTTGGTCGTGGATGCGGTGGTGGAATGCGATTGGGTGCCGGGCGCGCGTGAATTTCTGGACGCCCATGTCGGGAAGACGCCGCTGTTCGTCATTTCAGGAACGCCGCAAGATGAAATGCGGCGCATCGTCGAACGCCGGGGGATGGCGGATTATTTCGTATCCGTGCGCGGATCGCCGCCACGCAAGCCGCCAATTTTTCGCCAATTGCTTGATGACCACGCTTTGGCGCCGGAACGCACGCTCTACGTCGGCGACGCCATTTTCGACTACCACTCGGCAAAGGAAGTCGGCCTGCCGTTTGTCGGTCGCGTGCCCCACGGCGCACAGGGCCCGTTCCCCGCGGGAACCCGGACGATTTGCGATTTGACCGAACTTTCGGAATTTATCTAGAGCGTTTTCCGCGCATTTATCATGCGAACGATTTCGGCGGCGTGCACGGCCTGATCGACCAACATCTGCTTAGGCGCTTGGTACCATTCGTCGGGATGCAGGCCTCGTGCCGTGCGAACCTGCGTCAACGCATCTTCCATGGTCGGGTATTTTTCCGGGCGGTGCAGATGCATATAAAGCGCGGCCAGCGCCGTCGAACGGCTTCGCCCGCCGCGGCAATGGACCAGCACGTTGCCCTGTTCGCGCCGCGGATAGGTGGGTTTTTCCGGCAACACCTGACGGATCGCACCATCAAGAATATAGTAGCTCGCCAGCATCATATTTTCAGTATTGCCCGGTCCATCCACCAGCCCAAGCTTGTAAATCCGGGCGGGTCCCACACCCTGCGCGCATTTTTCGCCTTCCGCCGGATCGATGGGATCGGTGACATAGTTGATGTCCATGTTCACCGCACAGTTAATTACTATCGCGATGTTGTGCTCGCGCAGCAACGCCGCGTCGCGCGCACCTTCAGAGCCACTGATATAGAGATCGAACCCATGCGGCTCGAACCCGGTGTCCATCAGGCTGATCGGCGCCAGCGAATAAACCGTGTTGATGACTTTCTCGGTGCTGTCACTCTTTGTATTCATTGTCGTTTCCATTCGGTTAGCAGTGACGGTTACGCAGCGCGCACCGGTTGGTTCGCTTGATCAATAGCGGAAAGGTTTTCGCCGCTTTCGGGATCGAACAAGTTTATCTCGCTTTCTGGCAGATGCAACCAGGCCTTCGAACCGGGCTCGCGAATAACGAACCCGGGAAGCAACACCGTGAAGCGAACTTCCCCGATGGAGGCAAATACGATGGTTTGTGATCCGGTCGGATGAACCCGGTCGATCACCACTTCGATGGTATCGTCTGCAGGCGAAGTCGAGAACACAATTGATTCGGGTCGAATGGCAAAATTCAAACTTCCGAAGTGATCCGGAACGGCTTGTTTGCAGGGGATCGAGACACCCTGGAAGTCCAACGCCGCGCTCGCCCCGGAACGGCGAACACCGGCCTCAAAGACATTGATCTTAGGGTCGCCAATGAACTCGGCGACAAACAGGTTTTTGGGCGAGTGGTACACCTCGAAGGGATTGGCCACCTGTTGAATACGCCCTTCATTCATCACGACAATCACATCCGATATGGTCAGGGCCTCGACCTGATCGTGAGTGACGTAAACGGTTGTCGCATTCAAATCGTCATGCAACTTGCGCAGTTCGGTCCGCATATCGGTGCGTAAAACCGCATCAAGGTTCGACAATGGCTCATCCATCAGAAGAATTTCGTTGCGCGCGGCGATCATACGGGCCACGGCAACGCGCTGCTGCTGGCCGCCCGACAGCTCGGACGGGTAGCGGTCGCGGTATTCTGTTAATTGCACTTTGGCCAGCGCCTCGGACAACCTTTTTTCTATTTCCGCCGACGTTAGTTTCGCCTCTTTGAGCGCGAGCGTGATGTTGCGATCGACCTTCATGTTGGGCCACAGCGCGTAGCTTTGGAAAATCAGTCCCAGGTGACGCTTTTCCGGTGGCACAAAAACGCCCGTGTTGGCGCAAAATACGGTCGCGTCGTCCAGTTTCAACTCTCCCGAGGTCGGCTCTTCCAATCCGGCGATCAGTCGCAGCAACGTGGTCTTGCCGCAGCCCGAGGGGCCGAGCAACGTCACGAAGGATTTCTTGGCAATCTCCAGGTTCAACGGGGGAAGGACGGATACGGGTCCGTAGTCCTTCGTGATATCGCTCAGTTGGATCTCGCTCATGGTCCTCTCCGCACACGTTGTCTGGCGCGGCCCGGCAGCCGAAGCCGCCGGGCCGTCCGGTCATTTACTTGCTGGATTCGATGGTCCAGAAGTCGGCAAACTTCGCGCCGTTCTTGGCAATGAATTCGGCCGAAGCACCTAGATGCTTTGCCTCAAACCAAACACCGTTGTCGGGATGCGGCGGCACGTCGGAACGCGGGGGTGCCACGCCGATACGGTATTCGGACGAAAGGCCCTGCAGCAGCTTCGCCGATTCGCCCTTATCAAACGGCGCAACCAGCTTCGAGTTTGCATTCAACTCGGGGCTTCCCATCATGAAGGCCGTGATCAGCTTGGCCGCGTTGGGGTGCGGAGCAAAACGGGCGATGGCCGTGTAGGTGGGATATTCCATCAACGCCGCCGGTTCGATCTTGGTCATGACCGCGTTGACCAAACCCTTGGTTTTGTTGCGCGCAAGATAGTGCACTGAAGCAAGGGCGACCGGCGGGTTCTTTTGCCCAGCCTTACCCGTTGCCTTGGCCAGCTTGGAGCCCGACTTAAAGATCACCGGATCGTTGGCCAGCATACGCTTCCAGAATTCATAGCCGGCGCTCTTGACGCCTTTGCTCAGCACCAGTTCCTTGCCGGCGTACTTTTTGTATGCGTCGGCCACGGCGTCGGAATTGGCCACCAGGGCCATCACGCAAGCCACGGTCGAGAGCGACGAGAGCGGGTTCTTCATGGCGAAGTGGCCTTTCCACTTCGGTTCGGTCAGTTCCCAAATGTTCTTGATGGGCGCGCCACCGGGATTGGCTTCGGTATTGTAGATAAAGGCCTGACCTTCCAGAACGCGCACCAGCAGGGGCTCGCGATACTGTTCGGGAATCCGGCTCTTCAGATAAGACGGCACGTAGTTGATGATGTTCTGATTGGGCAGCATCTCGTAGACCATCGAGCGCGCGCCCGTGGTGGTGACGATGTCCACATCGTAGATATCGGCGTCATGTTCGCGGATGGTCTTTTCGACCGATTTTTCTGAACCGAGCTTGTGCGCCGTGACCTTGATCTCGGGATAGACCTTCATGAAGGCCGATGCGACCTTTTTGAGCTGAGAGGACGACGCATAGATGACGACCTCGCCTTCCTTTTTCGCCGCCGCGATGATCGCGCCCCAGTCCTCTTCGGCATGATAGGCGCCGAGCTGATTTTGTTTCAGCCAGGCGTCCAGCTTCGCCGCCATATCATCCGCCGACGCGGCCGCGCCCGTCAGCATCATGGTCCCGGCAACGCCAAAGACGGCCCCTCTCAGGACGGCCTTCAACCTCTGCGATGTCGTGTTTCCCATAGTCATGTCTGCCTCCTTTTTTTGGGTTTTCGTCGTTTCGCAATTGTCTTCGTAAAGGGTCGTTAAATACTGGTAATCTGCGATTTTCGGCTGAATATCCGCACCGCCAAATTCACCCCGACGATGATCAACATCAGCATCACCGTCGCCGCACCCACATGCTGCGGCAAGTCCTGGAGCTGGTAGTCGAAAACCAACGTGGTCAGCGTGTTGGTGGACGGCGTTATCAAAAGGATAATCAGTGACAGCTCGCGCATCACCGTGATGAAACTGAGCAGCATCCCCGAAATCAGGCCGCTGGACGCAACCGGCACGATGATCTTGGCCATGCGCTTGAACCAGCCGATGCCCTGCACCCGCGCCGTTTCCTCCAGCGAGCGATCAATCTGCAACAATGCGGCAATGCCGGTGCGCGAGGTAAACGGCAAATTCTTGATGGCGCAAATGATGACAAGCAGGGCAAAGGTGCCATAGAGCGCCGGAACCGGTCCTATGGGGCGCGAGAACACGCCCAGATAAATTGCGCCCAGCGCGACCGCCGGGAAGATGTAGGGGGTGAAGGCAATGTTCTCCAGTGCCTTGGAAACCAGGGTTCCACGGGTCCGAACCACCGCATAACCGATCAGCAATCCCATAAAGCCGGTAAACAGTGCAGCCGCGAATGCCAGCCGCAGACTGTTCCACACCGCGCCGCCGATTTGCGGAGAGCGCAAAATGCCGGGTTCGGAAGAGATGTACTCTGCGGAATTGTCGCCGACCCAATAGTGAAGCGTCAGGTTCTCCAGGGTATAGACGCCCGGCTCCAGCATCAGCGAATCAAGGGCCAGCAAGCCGACCGGCGCGACGATGGTTACGATCAGGAAAACGCCCACGAAAAAAAGCGCCGGCCAGCGCCATGCGCCCAGCGACAGATCGCGCCGCCGGAACCCCTTGCCCGACAACGTAACAAAACTTTTTCGCACCCCGATCAGGCGGGAATTCATGAAGATGAACGATACCGCCAGCACCACCATGACCAGCGCCAACAGGTATCCGTCACCGGCGTTGCGCGAACTCAGCGCCGAGTAAATCTGGGTGGGCAGCGTGTAAAAACGCACGGGCAAGCCCAGCACAGCCGGTGCGCCGAAGGAACCAACCACACGGATAAACGTCATTACCACCGCCGAACCGATGGCAGGCAGCAGCAGCGGAGCAGTGATCAGCAGGAACTGGCGCAACCGTGACAATCCGCTGATCGCACCTGCTTCCTCCAGCTGCGTGTCCACCGAAGCCAGCGCGCCCGAAATCATCAGATAGGCGTAAACGTAATAGTGCAGGGTCAAACAAATGATGATGGGAACCATGCCGTAGGACAGCCAATCGGGAGGTGCTACGCCAAACACGTACGACATCAGCCCCTCGGCTCCGGCCACGCGATCATTTTTGAAAAAGGTCAGCCAGGCCAGCGCCAGCACCCAGGACGGCATCATATAGGGAACCACCACCAGGGTATTGAGCGCGGTGCGGCCCGGTATGTCGGTGCGCACGATCAGCCAGGCCAGCAACGCACCGGCGGCCACCCCCATGCAGGTCACGGAAAAAGCGATAATCAGCGAATGCATGAAGGGTTTGTAAAAAACGGCCCAGGAAAGCTCGCTGGCGAAGACGCGTTCATAATGGAAGAAGGTGAGCGAGCCACGCTCGGCATCCGGCAAAAAGGCGGCGTCATAGGCCTGGACGGTTACCGTCTCACGGATCAATTCGGCCAAGGGGGTCACCACCAGAATGCCCAGCACCCCGGTCAGCAGCAGACTTAACATCCGCTCCGGCTTCGTCAGGAATCGACGAAGCTGTAATTTCAGCCACCCCGTCATCTTTGTCTCCAGCCGACTTCCCTAAATCGCGACGCTTTGTCTTTAATCGCAACGCCGTGTGAACGCGCGTTCATTTTTTCTAGCGAACAATATCATTCTCCGCAAGGAATTTTTAGGCCCGACCCATCGTGGCATCTCGATTGCGGCAAGAGGGTTTTCAGTGATTGCTTGAATATCTCAGTGTTCTTGCGTAAAATCTTCACCGAAACGGACGTTTGTTCTTTGCCCTCGAATAGCAACAGAAAAGTGAACGCGAGACCATGAACGAGGCCAATAAGCCCCGAACGACGGCTCAGGACGTGGCGAATCTCGCCGGCGTTTCGCGCTCGGCGGTTTCTCGCTACTTCAATGGCGGTCAAAAAGTGTCGCTGGAAAAGCGCGAACGTATTCTGGCCGCCGCCGAAAAACTCGGCTATCGTCCCAACGCCATTGCGCGCTCCCTTACCGGACGCCAGACCGACCTCGTCGCCGTGGTCATCGCCGATAACGAAAGTTTCCATACCTCCCGCATCGTGCGCGAGCTCTATCTTCAGCTTTACGACGTCGGCAAGCGTGCCCTCATCATCCCGGTCGGCAACACCGACGGCATCGACGAATCATCTCTTCGTGCGCTCGACTATCAGGCCGATGCAATCGTCGTCATCGGCGGCAGCGTTTCGCGCGGGATCGTCGACCATCTGCGGGCCGCGAATACGCCGCTGTTTCTTCTGGGCCGCGAAAACGTCGATGCCGAGGTTGTCGGCGTCTGTTGCGACAATTTTCTCGGCGCGCAAATGCTTGGCCGCCTGCTGGTTCGCTCCGGGCGGCGGCGACTCACCTATATCGGCAAGGCCATCAATACCTTCAGCAACCAGAACCGCCGCGAAGGTTTCGTCAGCGAAATTGAAAGCGCCGGGGTCGGGCTGTATGCCGAAACCTCGGATGCGACGACTTTCGAAGGCGGACGCAATGCGGCGATCCGGCTTCTTGGCATGC
>Ga0233437_1004155_pt1 | contig 17580 bp, 20 predicted proteins | sample SI_122_August201_FD_182714 | JGI IMG/M metagenome (GOLD analysis project Ga0233437, IMG submission 182714) | Seawater microbial communities from Saanich Inlet, British Columbia, Canada - SI_122_August2016_200_MG | ecosystem: Environmental > Aquatic > Marine > Inlet | place: Canada: British...
TAAAGAAGTAGAAAAAGGTTTTACACAAAAACAAGCGCTAAAGGAAGCTAATCGTTGTTTGCAATGTGCAAATCCATTATGTGTTAAGGGTTGTCCTGCAGGAGTAGATATCCCAGGGTTTATAAAATTATTAAAAGCAGATAAAATAAAAAGAGCAGCTAAACTAATCCGCGAATCAGATTATTTTCCAAGTATTTGTGGAAGAATTTGTCAACATGAAAAACAATGCGAAGCCGCATGTATACTAGCACACAAAGGTGAACAAATTTGTATTGGTGGTCTTGAAAGATTTGTTGGAGATAATGCTGAATTACCAAAAAAGAAATTCGAAACAAATGGAAAAACTGCCGCAATAATTGGTTCTGGTCCGAGTGGTTTAACAACCGCAGCAATGCTCGCACAAGAAGGAATAAACGTAACTGTATTTGAAGTCTCAAATTCTTTTGGAGGAGTAATCAAATATGGTGTTCCGGAATTTAGATTGCCCAAAGCAGTTGTTGCAAGAGAATTAAAAGGATTACACGAGCTAGGAATTGATTTTGAACCAAATGCAAAAATTGCTGAAGAATCTCTTAACAAAGTTTCAAAAAAGTTTGATGTTGTTTTTGTTGGGACTGGAGTCGGAGCAACAAAAAAATTAGAAATCATGGGGCATGAACTAAAAGGGGTTATGTCTGCAATGAAATTTTTGGTTAATCTAAATCAAAGTGATATGCCCATGATTAATCCTGGAGAAAAAGTAGTTGTTGTTGGTGCAGGTTATGTAGGGATAGATGCGGCAAGAAGTGCAATACGATTAGGTGCAAGAAAAGTTACGTGCGTAACAATTGCTAAAAAAGAAGATGCATTGAAAAGTGTTTCAGAAAAAGATTATGACGATGCCGAAGAAGAAGGAGTAAAGTTTTTGTTTGGATTACAAGTAGATAGATTTGATGGGACTGAAAAAGTAGAAAAAGTACATTATACAAACGGGAAAAAAGGAACTTTAAACGCAAACAAAGTATTAGTAGCAATAGGACAAAAACATGATAAAGACGAATTAAAAAAGCCCTTGCGTAATAATGGTGATGGGTGTATTGAAGTAAATACAAATAACCAAACCAAACTTAAAAATGTTTTTGCAGCAGGGGATTGTGTACACGGGCCAAAAACAGTTATTGACGCAATTGCCGCAGGTAGAGATGCAGCAAACGCAATGCTTGATTATTTAGGAATAGAAAAAACAAAAGTAAAAATAAAAAGCAAAAAAGGAAGTAAAAATAAAACAAAGATAAAATAGATGGATTTTGGAGTGGATTATATGGATAAAAAAAGTTTTGCAGGATTTTACAAAAAAGAAATAAAAGAAAGACAAGAAATACTTGCAAAAGAATTTGATTTAAGCAAGGACGAGAAAGCTTTATTATCAAAAGAAAGCGCGTTGCCTTTTAGCGTTGCAAATAGAATGATAGAAAATGTAGTAGGAACATTTCCGCTACCTTATAGCGTAGCAACAAATTTTGTTATTGATGGAAAAGACTATATTATTCCAATGGCAATAGAAGAACCAAGCGTTGTTGCAGCCGCAAGCAATGCAGCAAAAATTTCTAACGGATTTGAAACAGCTGCCGATGAACCAATTATGATTGGGCAGATACAAGTAATAAATATAAAAGACGCAGAGCACGCAAAAAATACAATCGAACATCACAAAACCGAGTTGCTTGAACTAGTAGAAAAAGTAGATCCTGTGCTAATCAAATTTGGTGGCGGACCAAAAGACTTACAAGTAAATATCTTGGAAGATGAAAAAGGCAAAATGCTTGAAGTTCAATTATTAGTTGATGTGCGAGATGCAATGGGTGCAAATGCAATCAACACGATGACTGAAAAGCTAGCTCCAAAAATAGAAGAACTAACAAAAGGAAAAGCAATTTTGAAAATAATTTCTAATTTAGCAATTTATAGACGCGCACAAGCAAAAGCAGTTTGGACAAAAGACGCTCTTGGCGGGAGTACAAAAGGAAAGTTTAATGGAGAAGAAGTTGTTGAAGCAATTTTGAATGCTTACCGATTTGCTGTTGCAACACAATTCCGCGCAACAACTCACAACAAAGGAATAATGAATGGTATTGACGCAGTGATGATCGCAACCGGACAAGACTTTCGCGCAATTGAAGCAGGCGCACATTCTTTTGCAGCATACAAAGGAAAATACTCTCCATTAACAAAATATTCTAAAGACAAAGACGGTAATTTAGTTGGGGAAATTGATATGCCATTGGTGTTAGGAATCGTTGGCGGAGCGATAAAAGTTCATCCATTAGCACAACTTAGTATGAAGATTCTTGGAGTTAAAACCGCAGAGGAATTAGCAAGAATAATCGTGTCAGTAGGTTTAGCACAAAACTTTGCTGCCCTAAGAGTACTTTCAACCGAAGGACTTCAAAAAGGGCATATGAGATTACATGCAAAGAATATTGCTGTTCAGGCAGGTGCAACAAAAGAAGAAATTGATATAGTTGCAGCAAAAATGGTTGAAGCAAAAGAAGTTTCACAAGGAAAAGCTGAGGAAATCTTGGGAGAAATTCGTAAGTAATTAAAGATAAATGGGTATAATTTTTTAGGTGAATGAAAGATGGCAGGAATAATTGGATTTGGAGCGTACATACCAAAGTACAGAATCAAAGCCGAAGAGATTGCAGCTGTACAAAACGCAAACGCAGAAGCAATTAAACGCGGACTAGGTTTAACTGAAAAAAGCGTTCCAGGAAAAGACGAGGACACAATCACTATTTCGGTTGAAGCTGCAAGAAATGCACTAGCTCGAGCCGAGATAAATCCGCGAGAAATTGGTGCGGTTTATGTTGGAAGCGAATCTCATCCATACGCAGTAAAACCTTCAAGTGCAATAGTTGCTGAAAGCTTAGGCGTAGGAAACGATTACACTGCAGTTGACACAGAATTTGCTTGTAAAGCCGGTAGTGCAACAATACAAATTAACGCAGGGTTAGTTGACTCAAAAATGGTTAGATATGGTTTAAGCATTGGAGCGGATACTTCACAAGCAGAACCAGGTAATGCTCTTGAGTATAGTGCCGCAGCAGGCGGGGCAGCATTTATTATCGGACCAAACGAAGAAGCTCTTGCAATAATTGATTCAACTTGTTCGTTTACCTCAGACACACCAGATTTTTGGAGAAGAGCAATGCAACCATATCCTTCTCACGCAGGAAGATTCACTGGAGAACCCGCGTATTTCAAACACGTTGTAGGTGCAACAAAAATGTTACTTGAAAAAACAAATACAAAAATAGAAGATTATACTTACGTAGTATTTCATATGCCAAACGGAAAGTTTCCAATGAATGCTGCAAAAATATTTGGAGTAACAAAAGAACAAATCGAACCCGGTTTAATCGTAACAAAAATCGGTAACACTTATTCAGGTTCATCTTTGCTAGGACTAGCTTGCGTACTTGATATTGCAAAACCTGGAGACAAAATCCTTATGACAAGTTATGGTTCAGGATCCGGAAGCGATTCGTTTGCGTTAACCGTAACAGATAAAATGGTTGAAGCACAAGACCGAACAAAAAAAACACAAGACTATGTTGATAGAAAAGAATATTTAACATATCCACAATACGCAAAGCACATGGAGACGATCCACTAGAGTGAGTTTTATGGATTTTAAAATTAAAAAATTTATTATAAAAATAATCTTTGCGCTTATTTTTTGGTACGTGTATGTTGGACTGTTTTTGGTATCAATGTGCGGATGCCTTTCACAAGCTTGTGCGGACAATAAAATCCACGGATTATTTTTTTGCAACGCTTGTGCATGTTATTCGCCAATAAATGTATTTATTGAAGGCGTTGTTTTTGGATTAATCCCATTTATAATAATCTTTGTAATTATTTCGTTGGTGACTAGAAAATGAATGTTGGAGTACTAGGAATCGGAATCACCAAATTCGGTGAGCGTTGGGATCAAGGTCTACGCGAATTACTTTTAGACGCACAAGTAAAATCATTAAAAGACGCGAATATAACTGCGGACGAAATTGACGCGCTTTACACGGGAAACATGGGCGGAGGTTCACTTAGCGGACAATTACATGTTGGAGCAATGGCGTCAGAAAACTTAAATATTAACGCTCCAGCTGTGCGAGTAGAAGGAGCATGTGCTTCGGGTTCACTCGCATTAAGACAAGGAATTTTAGCAATTGAGAGTGGAGAAGCAGATATCGTACAAGTAAATGGAGTAGAAAAAATGACTGACGTTTCAACAGAACAAGTAACAACAATGTTGATGGGTGCAGGAGACGAAGAACTAGAAGGATTCAACGGATTAACTTTTCCAGGGTTATATGCTTTACTAGCAAAAGCTTATATGACAAAATACCCTGCACTTACAAGAGACTTATTAGCCGAAGTAAGTGTAAAAAATCATTTCCACGGTGCAAGAAATCCTTATTGCCAATTTAGAAAAGAAATTACAATTGACACTGTAAAAAATGCTACAATGGTTGCAGACCCATTAACTCTATTTGATTGTTCTCCAATAACTGACGGAGCAGCAAGTATAATTCTTGCTAGCGAAGAAAAAGCAAAGGCTCTTGGAAGCAAAGTAAGTATTGTTGGTTCAGGGGTTGGAACAGATTCGCTTTCACTTGCACGAAGACAAACATTAACAGCAATTCCGGCTGGAAAAATAGCTGCCAAAAAAGCGTATGCACAAGCAGGCATTACCGCAGAACAAGTTTCTTTCGCAGAAGTACATGATTGTTTTACAATAGCAGAAATCATGGCTGTTGAAGCACTTGGATTTGCAAAAGAAGGAGAAGGATACAAACTATATGAAAACAAAGACACTTATTTTGATGGAAGAATTCCAATTAATACAAGTGGCGGACTAAAAGCTTGTGGTCACCCCGTTGGAGCAACAGGAATAAAACAAGCTATTGAAGCAACTATGCAATTACGCGGAACAGCAAAAGATAGACAAGTAAAAAATGCAGAAATTGGAGTAACACATAATGTTGGTGGAAGCGGAGCAACCGCGGCAGTACACGTGTTTAAGAAGGTGAAATAATGTTTAGAGATTCGAGTATTATTAGATGGAGAAATTATTCTGATCGTTATATGCTAGAAGGTTATGGATGCACTAATTGCGGAAAAAAGTATTTTGAGAAAAAAGGTATGTGTGTTTGTGGTTCGCTTGACTTCAATAACTTGTCGTTTTGTGGTAAAGGCAAGATAGTTTCTTTTACAAAAATACATTCGGGTCCAGAAGTATTCCAAGAACAAACACCATATTGTGTAGGGATAATAGATCTTGATGAAGGTGCAAGAATAACTGCACAAATAGTTGATAGCAAATATGAAGAACTCTCAATTGGACAAGACGTTGAAGCCGTATTCCGCAAGTTTTACAAGAGCGGAAAAAAAGGCGTTATTCATTACGGAACAAAATTCCGTCCAAAGTTCTAAGTTATATTTATTAATAAAAAATTAATAATTGGATAGGTGGAATAAAATGGGAAAAGGACAAGGGTTTGGAAAAACAATTCTGTTTGGAGATCATTTCGTAGTATATGGCCTAAAAGGAATTCCGTGTGCATTAGGACAAATGACTACTTGTGAAATAGAAAAAATTGATGGAACTGAAGGTTATGAATTAATCGATAATCGGCCCGTGTCTGAAGAATACAAAACAAAAAAAGCCGAAGAATATGATGCCATAATCACTACAATTCTAAAACACTTAAATGTTAAAAATAAATTAAAAATAACTCTTGGCGGGACACTTGTTCCGGCATCAGGAGTTGGAGCAAGTGCAGCAACAGCAGCATCTCTTTCATACGCAATAAATGAAGAGTACAACTTAAATTTATCAAAAGACGAAATAAATGAGTCCGCATATATCGGAGAAACAGCCGGAAGCGGAGTTGCCAGCGGGATAGATAATACGGCAGCAGTTTTTGGCGGATTTTTAATTTTCCAAAAAGACATGGCGGGAGGAAAACCGAGCATAGAAAATCTTTCAATAGAAAAACCAATCGAAGTAGTTTTAGCTGATACGGGTGTGCCTGCAATAACAAAAGAAGTTGTAGCAGATGTACGAAAACTAAAAGAAGCAAAACCTGATGAAATAAATCCCGTGTTTGATGAATATGAAAAGTTAGTTGAAGAAGGAATAAAAGCATTAAACGAGTATAATGTAAATAAGATTGGAGAACTAATGAATCAAAATCAAGAACTATTAAGAAAAATAGATGTAAAACACGAAAAAACAGAAGAAATAATTAATACTGCAATTAGCAACGGATCAATCGGAGCAAAATCAACTGGGACCGGAAGAGGCGGAAGCGTTCTTTGTTTGACTCCAGGAAAAGAATTACAAGCGAGTGTTGCTAATGCAATTAAAGAAATAGGATATAGAGTAACATTAACGACGATAGGGTGATTGAATGAAACTAATTATAGGGGTTAGTGGGGCAAGCGGAACGAATTACACGCTAAATTTATTACAAGGATTAAGGAAACAAAAAATTGAAACGCACGTTATTGTTAGTGAATGGGCAGAAAAAGTTTTTGAAAAAGAAAATGACAAAAAGATTTCTGAAATAACGAAACTCGCAACCAAATCATATTTTAACAAAGAAATGGATGCATTAATCGCGTCATCGAGTTTTCTTGCAGACGGGATGATTATAATTCCAGCTAGTGTAAAAACATGCTCGGAAATAGCAACAGCACACACAGGAACATTAATTACTCGTTGTGCAGACATAATGCTTCGATACAAAAAACCACTAGTAGTTTGCTTGAGAGAAACCCCTTTGTCAGGCCCATGCCTAGAACAATTAGCGGTTATTGCAAAGTATGGCGGGACAGTGTTTCCTCTTGCACCAGGATTTTATGGAAAACCGTCTAAAATAAGTGATTTAGAAGACTTTATTTCAGGAAAAGTAATGGATTTAATAGGTTTGGATAATAATGTTTATACGAGGTGGAAACAATGAGCATAAGAGAATTTGTAGAGAATAATGCTGAAACAAAAATAGCAAAAGAAGTTTCAAAGAACTTGGAAATAAGTGGAATAGTTCATTCTGCTGGAGACGAAATGATTGTTTTTGAAAATGTTAAAGAAAGTGAAAATAAGGTTGCTGTAAATGTTTTTGCCTCAAAAGACAAAGTCGCTAAATACTTAAATTGTGAAATAAAAGACTTGGTTCCAAAAATGATTAATGCGTTAGAAAATCCTAGTGAACCAGAACTCGTTGAAACAACTGACCATGAAGAACAAGAAATTGATTTAAGCAAATTACCGATTCTTACACACACTAGTGCAGACGGCGGGCCATATGTTTCTAGTGGATTAGTTATTGTAAAAGATGGGGAATTAGGACAAAATGTTTGTTTCCATCGAGGAATGGTGTTTGACAAAAACAAATTTGCACTTAGAATTTTAGAAAGAAATACAATGGAAATAATAAAGAAAAATAATGGTGAAGTAAAAGCCGCGTATTGTATTGGTTGTGGTGGAGAAACTCTTCTAGCCGCAGCAATGGCCCCACCAATTGGAGTAAACGAATTAACAATTGCAAATACGCTAAATCCAATTAAAGTAGTAAAAGCAAAAACTTTTGATGCAATATTGCCTGCAGATGCAGAAATAATTATGGAAGGAACGCTATCAATTAATGAAAAACATAGCGAAGGGCCATTTGTAGATTTAACCGAAACTCCGGATATTGTTAGACAAGAACCTATTTTTATTGTTGAAAAGATTTACGCCCGACCAAATTATATTTATCACGCATTACTTCCTGGCGGATTTGAACACAAAATCTTGATGGGAATGCCACGAGAACCAACCGTGTTTAATGAAGTGAAAAAAGCAGGAATTGATATCATTGACGTTAGTGTTAATCCAGGCGGAACAAGTTGGTTACACGTTCTAATAAAAATTAATAAACAAAATGATGAAGATGGAAAAAAATCAATTGAAGCGGGAATGAAAGGACACACTTCTGCAAAACACTTTTTTATTCTAGACAAAGACATCGATATTTACAATTCGCTAGAAGTAGAGTGGGCAATGGCTACAAGGTTCCAAGCAGACAAAGACTTGTATACATATCCTGGTGAAAAAGGTTCTTCTCTTGATCCAAGTGGAGATCCAGAAACAAGAAAAACATGCAAAACAGGATTTGATTATACAATGCCTCTTGCAAAAATTCATGAAATGACAAAACAGCCGTTTCCAAAATTTAATATTGAAGAGTACAGGTGATAAAATGCAATTAACAAATGAAGAACAAGAAATGTTAGACGGAAAACAAGGTAATGCAGTAAAAAAATCAATGGAGATTTTAGTTGCATTAGGTGAGATATATGATGCCGAAAAGTTGGTTAGTATTTCTAGTGTTCAAATAGCCGGGGTAAGCTATTCTAATTTAGGAGACGCAGGATTAGAGTATTTAGCAGAGCTAGCAAAAGATGGGAAAGTAAAAGTATTGACTACATTAAATCCTGCAGGAATGGATCTTGAAAACAGAGAAGCGTTAGGGATTGATGAAGAATTTGCAAAAAAACAAAAGATGGTTATTGATTCTTTTGCACAAATGGGCGTAACCGTTACATGTACTTGTACACCATATTTCATCGGAAACAAACCTGAGCAAGGAAAGCACGTTGCTTGGAGTGAAAGCAGTGCAGTAGCTTATTGTAATTCCGTTTTAGGCGCGTACACAAATAGAGAAGGTGGGCCTAGTGCATTAGCATCTGCGCTAACCGGAAAAACTCCGTTGTATGGGATGCATTTAGATGAAAATAGAAATGCAAAAGTAAAAATTATTGTTGAAGCAGAAATAAAAGACACATATATGTTTGGCGCTTTAGGAAAAGTAATTGGAGAAAAAATCAAAAACAAACCGGCGTACATAACCGGAATAAAAGAAGCTTCAATAGAAGAATTAAAATCGTTTGGAGCAAGCATTGCAACTTATGGTGGAACCGCGATATATCATATGGAAGGAATAACTCCAAACAAAACTCCGGTTCCAGAAGAAACCATTACAATAACACAAGAAGAAATTGATAATGCAATAAAATCATTAAACGACGATTGTGAAGTTGATTTTGTAAGTGTTGGTTGTCCTCATTGTAGTTTAAAAGAAATAGAATACGTGGCAAAATTACTTTCTGGAAAAACTGTGACAAAAGAATTTTGGATAACTGCTGCGAGACCAATAAAAAAACAGGCTGAAGAAAAAGGATTTGTAAAAATTATTGAAGACGCGGGTGCAAAGTTTGCATGTGATACTTGTTGTGTAGTTGCGCCAATAAAAGGACGGTTTAAATGTCTGGCAACAGATTCAGCAAAAGGCTGTTATTATGGTGCTGCAAAAAACAAGTTTAAAGTTAAGATAATGTCAATAGAAAAATTAGTAGAAGAAGCGTGTAAGGAAGTGAAAGAATGAAATTAAATGGGAGAATAATTGCTAAAGGGCAAGCAGAAGGAGAGGTGCTTTATACTAATGAAGGAATATCGTTTTTTGGCGGAGTTGATCCGGATACAGGAATTGTTGCAGAAAGCGGGCATCCTCTTGAAGGCCAATGTGTTACTGGAAAAATACTTGTTTTTCCACAAGGAAAAGGTTCGACCGTTGGAAGTTATGCACTTTATAGAATGAAAAAACAAGACACTGCACCACTTGCATTGGTAAACAAAGATTGTGAAACAATTGTTGCAGTGGGTGCAATAATTTCAGAGATTCCTTGTATTGACAAAATCGATATTGAACAATTAAAAGAAGCAAAAACTGCAAAAGTTAATGCTGATGAAGGAACAATCGAAGTGGACTAAGATGTCTTTAATAATTCTAAAACTGGGCGGTTCGTCAATAACAAAAAAAGCTGATAATAAGTTTGAGATGGATTATGATACACTCAATCGTTCAGCACAAGAAATAAAAAATGCACTTGTAAAAAATCCAGAATTACAATTACTAATTGTTTGTGGGGTTGGTCCGTTTGGCCATACGAATGTAACAAAGTATGATTTGAATCACGGCATTGAAACAGAAGAACAAGAAAAAGGTGTCGGGGTCACAAATGCGGATTGTGATTTTGTTGGAAGTGAAACAGTTAAAGCATTAGGAAAAGTTGGTTTGAAAGCAAAACTAATTTCTGGTTATGAAGTGTGTGAACAAAAAAGCAAGAAAGTAGTGGCTTTTGATATTGAACCATACAAAAAGGCAGTAGACGAAAAGGTTATCCCAATAACAACGGGGATAATGGTTCCTGATGAAGATTTCAAATGGAGTGTAATGAGTGGAGATCAAGTAATTGCACAAACTGTTAAAAGTTTAAATCCAAAAATTGTTTTGATGGGTACTGATGTTGAAGGGATTTTTACTGCAGACCCAAAAAATAATCCTAGTGCTACATTAATCGAAAATATAACAAAAGACAATCTGGAAGAAGTACTAGAAAAATGTGGGGAATCAAAAGCAATGGATGTTACTGGCGGAATGAAAGGAAAACTAGAAAAATTAGCTTCTACGTTAAATGGCGTTCCTGCAGAAATATTTTCTTTGTTTGTTGAAGGAAATTTAGAAAATGTGCTTTTAGAAAAAGAAATAAAAAGCACGAAAATCAGGTTATAGTGCAAAAACCAGGGGTTTTGTATTCACTTAGGGGAGTTTATAAATTCATCAGAAGTTAGTTTTTTAATTAAAAAAGTAGTTATATTAGTGAGTCAAATGAATACTGACAAATCAAGATTTGCCATATTCATTTTTTTAAGGTGAAAAAATGAAACAAGTAATATTATTAGGAAGAGGTGGACAAGGAGCTGTAACAAGCTCAAGAGTATTAGCGATAGCTGCGTTTGAAGACGGAAAATATTCTCAAGCATTCCCTAATTTTGGAGTAGAAAGAATGGGTGCGCCAGTACGAAGTTATGCAAGAATTGATGACAAATTTATTAATTTACGAGAACAAGTTTACGAAGCAGATTACGCGATTATCCTAGATCCAACATTGTTACAATCATTTCACGAAAAAGTAACCGACACGGTGATAATTAATTCAAACAAAAAATCTTGTGATGTTAAGTTAGACACAAAAGCAAAAATAAAATGTGTTGATATTACAAAAGTGGCTCTTGCAGAAATAGGTAAACCATTTGTTAACATTGCAGCACTTGGAGCATTCGCAGCAATTACTGGTGAAGTAACTCTTGCGGGACTTGAAAAAGCAGTACAACAACAAATGGGTAACAAAGGGCCTATTGTAGAAAAGAATCTAAACGCAGTAAAAAAAGTATATGAAGACGCCGGTGGGAAAAAATGACTGAAAAATTAGTTTTTAACAAAGGAGCAATTATTCATGAACCCGGTTCAACAATGAAATACAAAACAGGGGACTGGAGAACATTCAAACCTAGTATAGATAATTCAAAATGTATTAAATGCGGAAAATGTTGGATGAATTGTCCAGACGCAGCAATAAGAAAAACAAAAGAAGGTTTTTTTGAAATAGATTATGATTTTTGTAAAGGATGTTTGATTTGTGAAAAAGAATGTCCTGTAAAATGTATAACACACGCGGTGGAAGAAAAATAGGTGAAATTAAATGGTAAAAAATGTTGTTATTAGTGGGAGTGAAGCGATTGCAGAAGCAGTTAAGTTGTGTAAACCAAAGGTTCTACCAATGTATCCAATTACTCCTAGCACGTTAGTTCCTGAAAGACTAGCTGATTTTGTTTTTGACGGAGAACTAGACGCAGAAATGATTCATGTTGAAAGTGAACACTCAGCAGCAAGCGCTTTATTTGGTGCATACGCAACAGGTGTTCGTGCATTCACGGCAAGTGCAAGTAACGGAATTGCTTTGATGCACGAAATAATACCAATTATTTCTAGTGCACGTTTCCCTGCAGTAATGAGCGTAGCAAACAGAACTATAAGTGGACCAATAAATATTTGGAACGATCATAGTGACGCAATGAGTGAGCGAGACCAAGGTTGGATACAAATGTATTGTGAATCTAGCCAAGAAGCATTTGACACAATTATAATGGCTTACAAAATCGCTGAAAAAGAACAAGTGTCTTTACCCGTAATGGTTTGTATTGATGGATTTGCTTTATCACACGTGTATGAACCAGTTCAAATAGAAGATCAAAAGAAAATAGATTCTTTTTTACCTAGCTATAAACCAAAAACATATCTTGATCCAAAAAAACCTACTACGGTTGGCCCAATTGGTTTTCCAAATAGCTTTTTTGAATTCCACGAACAAGAACAAATTGCAATGAACGAAGCGTTAGCAGAAATACCTAAAGTACACAAAGAATTTGATAATGAATTTGGAAGAAAATATGGTAATGGTTTAATTGATTTAATAAAAATGAAAGACGCTAAGTATGCTTTGCTTGCAAACGGGACAAGTGTAGGAACCGCACGAGTTACTGTTGAAAAACTTCGAAGTGAAGGTAAAAAAGTTGGTTTAATTAAATTAAAAACGTTTAGACCCTTCCCTGCAGAAGAAATAAGAAAAGCTTGTAAGAATCTAAAAGCTTTAGGCGTAATCGATAGACACGTATCTTTAGGAAGTGAAGGTGCAATGACACTTGATATTAAATCTGCTTTGGCAAATGAGAAATGCAAGGTAGAAGGATTCATTTCTGGTCTTGGAGGACGCGACATTGACACAAAGAGACTCAAAAAAGCATTTGAAATACTTGAAAAAGGCGAAAAAGGAATTTGGTTGAAGTGATATTATGAGCGTTATGGGAATAAACGAGAAAGAAATGTTTGCTAGTGGACACCGTGCTTGTGCTGGTTGCGGAGAAGCATTAGCACTTAGGCATATTCTAAAAGCAGCTGGAGAAAAAACGATTGTTGCACAATCTACTGGTTGTATGGAAGTAGTTTCTACACCTTATCCACAAACAGCTTGGAATATTCCTTGGGTTCACTGTGCATTTGAAAACGCGGCAGCAGTAGCGAGCGGAGTTCGTGCAGCATTAAATATGAAAGGAGATAAAGAAACAAATGTTATTGCAATGGGTGGAGACGGAGCTTCATTTGACATAGGATTTGGTTCACTCTCAGGAGCATTAGAACGCGGGCACAAATTCTTGTACGTGTGTACTGATAATGAAGCTTATATGAATACAGGAATACAAAGAAGTGGAGCAACATTCCCATATGCAAACACAACAACATCTCCAGCAGGAAAAGTTATTCCTGGGAAACAACAACCAAAGAAACCGTTACCTTTTATTGTTGCAGCTCATGGAATAGAATATGTGGCAACGGCAAATGTAGCAAACTTAATTGATCTAAAAAACAAAGTAGAAAAAGCTCTTGCAATAAATGGGCCAAGCTTCTTACACGTTTTAGTTCCTTGTACGCCCGGATGGAAAATCGATGCTAGTACTACAATACGCGTAGCACAAAAAGCAATTGAAACTTGGGCTGCACCAGTATACGAAATCGAACAAGGTGTTCTAAAATTAACTCAGAAACCAGAACAAAAACCAATTGAAGAATATTTGATGATGCAAGGTAGATTCAAACACGTTACACCTAGTATTGTTGAAAAGATCCAAGACTACGTTGACAAAAGAAAAAAGTTTTTGCTAGAAAACGATGGCAAACAATTATTTGACGTACTTTATTAGTTTTATGAATTCAAAAGAAATTATTTCTGATATATGCAAAATCTACGAAAAGTATTTTGTTCCAAAAAACCTTCAAGTGCATATGTTTCGTTCAGCAGCAGTTGGAGAAATGATTGCAGATAACTGGATAGGTCCAAAAATCAATAAAGATAATCTTGTTGTCGCGTTATTATTGCATGATTTAGGTAATATTGTAAAAATGGATGTTGAAAATGAAACGGGTGTTTCGGCAAAATTGATAAAAGAACATAAGGATAAACCACTCGAATTTTGGAGAGAAAAAAAGAAAGAAATGATCGCGAAGTATGGTGAAACCGATCACGAAGTAACCGACAAAATAGTTGAAGAACTTGATGCATCGGGTGAAGTAAAATTTATTGTTACAAACGGAACTTTTAGTAATAACGAGCATGTGTTAGAATCGGATAATTGGGAACTTAAAATCAAAGCAGTTTCTGATCAAAGAATTGGTCCTTGGGGTGTGCTAAGTTTAGAAGAAAGGTTTGAAGAAGTTAAAAAAAGATATTTGAACAGACAAGGTAGTAGTATTCATCATCCTAAAGCAGAGAAATGGATGGATTGTGCTTTTAAAATTCAAGACCAGGTTTTTGCTAATTGTAAAATAAAACCAGAAGATATTAATGATGAAACAATAAAACTTTACTTGGAAAAGTACTAACGTCTTTTTTGTATGTGTTCTTGTCGAACAAAGTCTTTACTATGGTAGATTCGCTCAACTAATTCACAACCGCGTTTGGTTCGTTCATAAATATGGCTTACTTGTGTTCCATCTCGTCTTGTTTCATCAAGTGCTACACGTGCACCTACTGGTTTTGCGTGTAATTTTTCAAATAAAAAAGCAAAGTTTTGTGATCTTCGTCTTCTAAAATTCCAAAAGGTAATGGGGGCACCTGAATTGTATGTTTTTCTAAGTTCAGTATGTGTTTTTCCAAAATGATATGCTTTCTTAGGCATAATATGATTAGTTATTCAATTCTTTAATAATCTTTGCACGCGTTCAAATGGTAAACCACTTCGTTCACAAAGAGAAACAACTTTGTCTTTGTTTCCTTTCAAACCTTTCCAATCGATAACGATTTCTTGTGCATTAGTTTTTGTAATCATTTGTTCAAGTAGTCCTTTGTCAAGTGAGTCTAAAGCATATTGTGGACAAATATGCCCAAAAGAATATTTTTTTCTCAAAGAGAGTTTTGTAAAGTCTGGCGCGTAGTGCCCGCCGCCAATTCCAATAACTATTTTGTCTTTGTTTTGTGTAAACGTTGATTCAACAACAACTTCGGCTACCAACCGGGCATAGGTTTCGTTAACCCATTCTGTTTCGGTGCTACCAAGTTCAATAAAACAAATATTCTTTTTAGGTGTTGGCCCATGATGAGTTACTTCATAACAAACGGTAAAATCATCTAACTTATTCATGTACTTTTTGTGTTCTAGTGCACGTAAATAATTTGCATTTAGTCTTGGTAAAGCGCCTGCAAGCGTTTTATCTTCTCCGCCTAGTTCAGCTGTTGCAAAGTTTCCTAAACTATGTACTGTGAACGATTTTGTTCCTGTTTGGCTTGCGTGTTTTGACAAAACGATGATATTAGTCTCTTTAACTTTTTTAAGAGGTAGTTGTGTTGTGTCAAAATCAAATTCATAATAATTCGCCCAATCAGGTAAACCACGTTCATGTAAGTGTTTTGAAATATTAACGCTTGCTAAATCTTTCTTAGCACACACAATTGCTGTTTTTTCCATAGCTATTATGTGAAAGGCGGTTCTTTTAATCTTTGTTCCCAGTATCTTTTAGCGTGCGGGCTAACTGCGAAATGTAATAATGTTTGATGAATATAAGGTTGTTGACAAACAATGGTTAGTTCATCTTCAATATATGCTGTTGTTCGGTGTGCTAAATTCAGACGCGTAAGTTTAATTTTATGACTCTCAATTGCGCGAATAATTGTTCGCATAGTAGATGGATTTAATCCGAAGTTTCGGCCAAACATACTTATGGATATAAAGCGTCGAGAGATTGTAGGGTGTTTTTTTATTCCGTGTTTTTCAAGATACTTTTCTAATTTTTCAGGTGTAGCCGTATGTTCAGAACGAGAAAAATGATCGTGCCATTCAAAACCATATTCTGCAAGCTTTTCCTTTAGCGCTTCACGCCTGCGCAGTGTTGCGCGTTTTCTTAATTCTGTATTTGTTATGGTGGCAGTCATTGTTGGTAGGGGCGTCTTTAAATTTTTATCAGTCAATCTTTTTCCAAAATCGCCAAGCAAACGGAGTTTTGACGGTAATTCTTTTTCATGTCGTTCCCGGGCTCTTTGTGTGTTTCTTTCACCAGCTTTTTCTTTCTGTAACTGGTTTTGTTCAGTAATTCTTCTTGCTCTTCTTTTTCCACCCATATTAATATTACTGGCACTAACCCTTAAGTAACTTTTTAAAGATTCTTTTATTTTATTTTTTCGAGAGGTGGTTTTATGCCAGTAGAATATGGAGAATTTAAAGGAAACAAAATAATTACATTAAAGAGAGATGAAAACGATTCTTATCCTTTCTCATTTGGAAAAGGAAAAGCAAAATTAATCGTAGAAAATCTTGAAGCAATTCAAGCATTTGCAGAAGAAGAGTAATTCAGTCGTGAATTACTTTTCATTTTATTCTCATTCTTAGTAAAGTATTTATAATCAAACTACGTAGTCTTGTCATGACATTAAATGGCTTATTTTATCCAAAAAGCGTTGCGGTTATAGGCGCTTCAAACACACCTGGAAAAGTAGGTTATGCTATTGTAAAGAATCTTTTAGACGCTGATTTTAATGGAGAAATTTATCCAATTAATCTAAAAGAAAAGAATGTTCAAAGACTAAAAGCGTATACTAGTGTTTTGAAAATAAAAAAACCAGTTGATTTAGCAGTAATTGTTGTCCCTGCAAAATTCGTTCCATTCGTAATGGGAGAGTGTGCAAAAAAGAAAATCAAAAACGCAGTCATTATCACTGCAGGTTTTTCTGAAATGGGTGCACAAGGAAAAAAACTCGAAGAACAAGTGCGAGAAATAGTTGAGAAAAATAAAATGAATGTTGTTGGGCCAAACACACTTGGAATACTTAATAGTGAAAATGGGTTAAACGCGTCTTTTTCAGCAACTTTTCCAAGACAAGGAAAAATCGCAATTGTTTCTCAAAGTGGAGCACTTTGTACAGCAATTCTTGATTGGGCTAGACAAGAAAAAATCGGTTTTTCTAAATTCATTAGTACTGGAAACAAGTCGTTTATGAGTGAATGTACTTATTTTAATTATTTAGAACACGATCCTAGAACAAAAGCGGTTTTTGTTTATATGGAATCGGTAAAAAACAATGACAAGTTTCTCAAAGCAGCTTATTCTCTAGCAAAAAAGAAACCAGTTGTTTTGATTAAATCTGGTCGAAGCGAAAAAGGACAAAAAGCTGCGTCTTCGCACACCGGAGCAATAAGTGGGGACGATGATATTTTTACGGTTGCTTGTCAAAAAGCAAATATTCTGCGAGTTAATTCTATAGAAGGTTTTTTTGATATGGCTAGATTACTTTCAAAAGTAAAAGATCCGGGTTCTTTTCGTGTAGGGATTGTTACTAATGCAGGTGGGCCAGGAGTAATTGCTGCAGACTCAGTTGAGAACCACCAATTCCCTTTACCCGAATTTAGTAAAAAAACGTTAAAAGCAGTTGCGGAAAGAAACCCACATGCTTCAAATCCATTAGATCTAATCGGGGACGCAACTCCGATTGATTATAGAACAGCTTTAGCAGCAATTCAAGACGATAATAATGTGGATATAGTATATGTTCTATTAACTCCACAAAGCATGACTAACCCGGATAGAGTAGCAGATATTATAGTTG
>Ga0233437_1004162_pt1 | contig 17564 bp, 13 predicted proteins | sample SI_122_August201_FD_182714 | JGI IMG/M metagenome (GOLD analysis project Ga0233437, IMG submission 182714) | Seawater microbial communities from Saanich Inlet, British Columbia, Canada - SI_122_August2016_200_MG | ecosystem: Environmental > Aquatic > Marine > Inlet | place: Canada: British...
ATGTTTTTTCTGTGCAGATGAAATTTCTGCAAGAACGATAAGTACTGCTTCTTCAATATTACTGGGTCTTTCTGATCGCATATTTTGAAAGCTACTCCGCGGCAACATACTCGAAAGTATAATTCAACTACAGATTCTCAATCTATCCACCGACTCCAGGTTCGAGTCCTGGGCGGTGTACCAAGATAAGCCCTTATAGAGTAATGCCTGTAAGGGTTTTGCTGTTTAGAGCTTCTCTTTGAAATTATCAGCCAAGTTTTCTCAGCAGGTCCTGAGTGACAAAAATGGGGATACATACTTTTGGACGACTATATTAGCACTACCTGAATCAAAATGGAGGGGACAATGACCACAAAAATCCAGATGGTTGAACGATTAAGTACAATTAAAGCTCCCGTGTTTATAGAGGATACTGGAAACGACATCATGTATGCCATGCCCAGTGGGATTTGGGCAAGCTTATATTGCTTTCCAGGAGGGGAAGTAAGTGAGGAAACAGGCGAAGAGATTTTTGATAGATCGGTTGAGTTTGGTGAGGAATTAGGTGGTTATTTATTTGAAGCATGGGAGGATATGGATCAAGAAGAACTGCAATCCTATATTGATTTAATTTTTGATTAGAAAGTTTAGTACCCCTCAGATTCTAGCCACTGTTCAAAGTCTTCAGGATCTCCCTCATAATCGAAAGCAGACATGTTGTCGATATCTTGCTCAGAAAGTGATTTTGGGTGCTCGCGATCATAATCGTCATAATATTCCGCCCAATACCGCTTCGATTCTTCCTCTTCAGTGAGCTTGTCTGACGAATCAATGAGTTTGAGAAATGTGTACCAATTATTCTCGAACTTTTTTTCCCAAACCCTAAGTCTTCCTGCATCTACAAGCTGTTCTATTTCATCAACGAGGAGCGCTTCCTGCTCAACCTTTGCTCTAATGTTGGTGATTCTAGACGTTGGACCTTCATGAACAGCGATATCCTTTTCTACTAACTCACTAATAAATTCCTCGATAGTCCTCATCTTTTTGTCCTCGTCGCTCCAATACTTTAGGCTATTGGCGCACCTGTGCTCCATATGCTTTTACCTAATCTTGTTTGATCTTCTTCAGAAAAATCAAATGCATATCCTGTAGACCGGATGTAGAGCCCTAAATTTTCCATTATAGGCTTAGTCTTTCGATATAAAGTAATCCCATCATCCCATTTTAAACCAAGATCCTCAATGGAAACTAGCTTCATATGACCATCGTTACTGCGCATCTCGTAGTGGGATATTGTCTTATCTCGCACGTCCCTGACTTTTTTCACAAGTTTTGATTCAAGTAGTTTGGAAGCAGCTTCAATTACTTGATCAAAATTTTTGTCGAACAAATCCTCATGTTCAGTTTGATAATCTGCGATTTTATTCTGAACATAAATGTCCTTCGATTTATCTGAGAACCCTCCAACAAATACAAACCTATCCTTGGACATTGGAGCTGTGAAAGCACGCCTAAGCAGTTCCTTTGCTTTTGGTTTGTGAGCATGTCGAATAATATTACAAATACTCGCTGCTCTATCGTCGGAATCAGAAATCACATTGGATAGTGCTAGCAAAAAGGCCAGGTAAAGCTCTAACCGCAAAAACTGTATCCCGAAAGGTCCGTTGGGTTTTTCTTTTAGTGAATCAATGATGAGTTGATCGCGCAAAATTGGGAGAGTGAATGCCCACTTTAAATATGAGTCGATATACTTGCCAATTGTGATATCGGTGAGTGTTTGTATCTTTTCCAATTGCTTCATTTCAAAAGGCCTATATGCTTAGGATTGAGCTGCTTCCAGAACGAACGTATCAACAATTATAAACTTTTCAAACCGCTATAATTAACATGCATACCCTGCGCCCTGAAAAGCTTGCCAGCTGGACTTGTCGCACAGGCTACCCCTACACTTGCAAAATATCCTGCTTTCCCTTTTGCGGTGCAGTTCGCTTGGATGGATTGAATGTTTTGAGGTATGCTAGCTTCATGACTGGGGTATCTCACTGCTCGAACCACCACCCAGTAGTTCTCTCCAGCTTCTTCGTACCATATTGACGGGTCAATATTTGTACCCGATTGAGCTGCGAATACATTTTTTTTCTCTTTTATTAACTGGTCCTTGACGACTTGAACCGCAAAGTCATGTAGCTCCCAATCAGTCATCTCGATGGGTTCATTTGATACAAAATTATGGGGATTTACTAGTTCATTTGTTTCTGCGTGTACGAGTCCCCATGCTGGCTTTGATGGTTGAAACCCATCTCCAACTTTGACCATGGACATAAGGCAGGGAACAGCATTTGCTTCCTTTGAAACATCCAAAAAAAGTCTTTTACGATCAACGAAACTATACTCTTCAGCCTCAACAAATACAAAAAACAGCTGGTTACCGAGACGAAATGATAAATGTTCTGCCATTGGAAGGTGAAGATCACCCCTTAACCATGTGAGTTCATTTTTTCCAAGATTTTGGATATAAACTCCAGCAGAATGCCAAGCCAATTTAAATTTCTCGCTGGGTTCTCCCTGGTCAACATGGTACATCTTTACTGGAGGTGCCTGTACAGGCTCGTTTACCTTTTCCAGTACTTCAACAACATTAAAATGGCGGTTGTGTCTCGCGAGCCCGATAGCATTCCTCCCATGATGATCATTAACACTGGGATCTGCACCAGCTTCCAGAAGCACTTTTACAACATCAAGATCACCATCGCTAGCTGCTATCATTAGTGCCGACCATCCCTCACTATTTATAGTATTGACCTTTGCACCATAACTAATGAGTAGCTTAACAAGCTCAACACTGCTAACTGACATGAGAGGAGTGTGCTTTTCATATTGTATATTTGGGTTTGCGCCTTGTTTGAGAAGTGCTTCAACTATTTGCGGGTTACCTCGGACTGCAGCATGCAACAGGATAGGACGATCCGCCATGTCGATGGCATTAGGGTCAGCTCCTCTATCCAGGAGAGACTTAACTTCGTAAAAGTTACTAGCCTTTACTGCAGAAAATAGTTTCCCATCTTTGTTCCAGGGCATTGGCATTGTACTTCTCCTCTAATGCAAATTGACCAGACGTACCGCCAAGATTAATAAAGTTTCAAGTCCTAACCTGGTGGTCAACTATGAGTAGGTTTTTTACCAAAATAGCTTCAGAAGGCTTTGAAATAATTTCTTCGATTCATCCCCTCGCTCCTAAACTTCATCGCGATATTCAAGCTGATTTGACTTTAATTAAACCGCTGCTTGATGTATTCTTGTGTCTGACTCGCCTTCAGTTCAGTGGACGAAGGTCCGGTGCGAACATAAAATCGTTCAATATCCCCGTCTTTCACAAACACAGGGGCTACGGATTTTCCGGTGTGGGCAATCATCACACGTCCTCCGCTGTAATCCTCAAAATTAATATGGATAGAAGTCATGGCTTGCGGTCCAAGATGCTCCTTCACAATATTTACCAAGTGTAGACTCATCTTATCTTCATTTGGGAATTTATCGACCTCGATTCCGAGCGGGGTCGCATCATCTGCAAGTCCGATAATAAGTCTTCCACCAGAAGTGTTCAAAAACCCTGCTAAAGTTTTTAAAACTGCGTGTTCCATGCGTTTATCTACTTCGCCCGTGTGTAGATTAACTCTAAGCGTTGATTTAAACTCTGTTGCTTCAGATTCTCCATACTCGACAAGAGCAGCTAAATTTAGATTGTCATCTTCAATGGCTTTTTCGCCATCGTCTACCAGTTTTTCATATCCTTCACGAATAATTTGGGCGATTAATTCACGTCGTCTCTCAAGGAAATCAAAATACTCCATGTCCTCCCATTCGTCAGGCAAGGCATGATAATGATACATACTCGAAACCACAGATGGAGAAAATCTATCCTTCATCGCCGGGAGATACTTATTTGGAGCAAGTCCGCCTATATCGTTATTGTCTTCCCATTCCACATAAGCATAATTGGCAATTTGATTCGTTTTGCTTATCTCTGTAACCTTAATGGATGAAAGATATTCTTTGGGAAAGAGATGATGCCGCTCAATGGCTGCGCGATTGGCTTGGCTTGCTGGATCAAGTAGATCGCCAACTTTGGCTTTTGAAAATAAAACAGGTGCATCCAAGAGTACTAGAGCGGCATTATACGCGAATAGTGATGGACTCCTGGGAGATGATGTAGCAAGGTCATTAGGAAGCGATACATCCCAGAAATCTCCACTCAGTGTAATATCACAGATCTGCTTCAAGCGACCTACGAACTGATCTGCGTTTTCAACGTCTCGTAACCGAGCCAAATCAGACTCCATTGCTGATTCTGGTGACCCAGTATACCTCCCTGTAACAGCAGACATAAAGAACCACTGTGAGATGGTTTTACGCAGTATAAAAGAGTCAACCCCAACTTCCGTTCTTCCAATCAAATACAAAATGTAGGAAAATAGGAGATTGTTTTGAGAACTGATTAATTTTCCGCTCCTGAACCCCGCCATTCGAATACATCCTAAAAAGTCATGCCAATACTGTATGTTTAAAGTACGAGCTTGCGCATCCTTCAATACGGAAAACTGCTCATCACGACGATCCTCGCTAAATTGTTCAGTCTCCAGATCCTTTCCTCTGAGTATTGAATAAACATACTTCAGTCTAGCACGTTTGAATGCAACACCAACACCTACTCTGAGCAATTGATTCGGGTCGGGTTCAATGAAATAATTGAAAGGTGAGGATGTGCCCTTGCTTGGCTGCCGAGCTTCCCTGCAGAACTTTTCAAGCTCAGCACGACCTTCATCCCAGAACACAGACATTAAAGTAAGAATAAAGTCTGCCTGGTTGAGAGGAGTTCCTTTGCTGTTAATTCTAACAAAAACGTCCGATACATCTTCTTCGGATATATCTGCAGCTAATTCCAATGCTGTTAATGGGAAAGATGTCAGTGACTGAAGTCTTGTTATTGCTTTTCGAATGCGTTTGGTGTCCTCATCCGAAACATCTCTCGAACCCCTAAGTCCATCCATGTATTCATCTACGACTTCAAAGATATCTGTGTTTTTATTCCAAATTCGAGAAATGTCAGTAATAAATGCCTTATCACGAAGAATGGCAGCATCCGTAACGGCAAAACGCTCTTCAATTGGATTGAAGGCAATATATATCTGTTCACTATCATAATTGTTTCGGACCACAGGAACACCATTTACTACGGCATACAATGATGTGAGTCGCTGTTGACCATCTACTATTACGAGCCGGGCAGGTTTCTGTTTGGCTTCGGCACCAATGGTTCTATCGTCAGCGAGCCCATTTCTCCACAATAGTAGGTACCCTACTGGATACCCTCGATACATTGAATCAAAAAGATCACGGACCTTTGCATTCTTCCAAACGAATGGACGCTGGATGTCAGGGAGGCCAATCTCGCCAAGTTCAATATACTTGACCAGAGAACTGAGATCGTAATCAACTTTAGTAAATACAGTATCACTCATCTTTTTATCGCTCCGTATATAATTCTCATCTTCGCTCTCCAGAACTTGTAGAGTTATTTAACTCCCAAAACAATTATTGTTGGATGGTATGCATCTGTCTCCGTCAAATGGTAGACCAATATTCCAAGCCGCTCACCAAGTTTCCGACAGGAATTTTCATCATATACCTCATCCAATGAAACCGTAAGTCCATTGTCTATATACTGAAAGCAAGGAGCTTCAGTTGGCCCAATTACACAATAAAATGCAATATGCTGACAGCAGGATCCATCAGGTGGAAGCAATTGATTGCATTTGGGACATTTAAGCTCAGGTTGAGTGAAATAATCCGATATCAACATTGACTATGAACTCTCATGTGATTCCGGATTTTTCTTTTTTTCACCAGCTGTAAAAGTAAACACATCTTCTGGTTCCACTTTGAGTACATTCTTTGGCGGGACTTGCTTTGCATCTGTGTTCTTTTTTCCACCTTTCAATATGACTTCAGGTGGGTTGTCAGCCTTTGTCTCTTCAAGCTTTGCGACATTTTTCGCTTCCTTAGAATCTGGAGTCCCATCTACATCCGTCTCAACTGTATTTGCTTGCTTCAGACCCTCTGAATTTTTGTCATCTATATCCCCACCCTTCGGTTTTTTCTTACCTTTTTCAGGAGTCTTTACTGCCTGCTTATCTTTGGGTTTTTCAATTTTACTAGCTAGATCAACTTCATCTATAATCGGTTTTTTAGCTTCAGCTTCTGCTGCTTTTCTACCTTTCCCAATCGTTCTTTTCTTTGACGGGGGACTCTTCCTTTTTTGAGTTTTTACTTCTGCAAGACGAATGGGTTTGTGATCAACTTTTTTCTGCTGGCGAAGAAATTCATACTCATCCGGAATTCGATAATAATACTCTGGGACAAGACGATCAATTCCCCAGTAGAGACCAAATAGCCATAGCACACTTTTCAGGCCCTCAGGGGAATGTGTTTTATTTGCATCCTGAACATCCGAGGATATTAGAGCTAGATCGACAGCCCCACTAGTAAGCCCCTGATGCTTCCAACGAATAAAAAGAGTGGAGAGGGTTAATGGAATCAATGTCTTAGAGCTAGGCATAATCTCGTCAAGAATTTCTTTTAGATCAGGGAGATTTAACAAATTCGACAGTATTGACGAGGGAAGATTTAGCGCCTTTACCCAATTGCGAAACGAAGAGAGTGGATCTGTTGAGTTTTTTTCATCTAAGGAGTCTTTCAGCACTAATCCCAGATCCATTAAAAAACCTATATCTTCACGAGGTAAGGCTTCATGCCTTTCATAGCAAAGCAGACTATCTAAGAATGTCCCCCCCTCGATGGGTAGCTGTTGGCCTGCATGAACGCGCTTGAGTGCACCAAATGCTTGTTCAGCTATCCTAGGATCAATTCTGAATGCGTCATCTCCAGTGATCAGCTCAACTAGAGCATGCCCTCCAGCAAGTGATCGCCGTGCACTCCATTCATGAATTGTTTCAATAACTTCATTTTCAAACAGGGGTGGTTTTAGATCAATTTCAAATCCTTCCAGACGCCCCGCCAATATTCGCTCGCCCCTTTCAGTAAGCGAATGGAAACTTCTGAAGCTTCTTATTGGCAGATAGAAAACATCCGACGAAATTGGAATCGTATCTGGGCTCATCTGATCATGATTATAATCTGGCGGGATTTGGTCAATCACGCCTACAATAATGCTGTGCTCCGCTTCAACATCAAAGTGGGGAGCTCTTTCAAGAACCTCTTTTCCACTTCTGGCAAAAAAATTAGGGTGACCAGCTACGTCAGTGGGAATAGCCACAAGTCTGTAACGAGCAAGTCTAATTTCGCTTGATGAATATAGAACCTGGAACTCATTAAAGGTCAGAGCTATTACATAATTATAATTCACTTCACCTCCCTAGAACACAAAATCGTTCTTACTGGTTTGAGCTTCCTTCAGAGTACAGTCTACTTGATGAAGCAAATTTTGTGGCATACCATTTACGTATGGGTGGGCTTGATTACCTGAGTAAGATAAAAACAACTGACTACGCGAGCGTGTTACGCCTACAAAAAACACCCGTCTATCCATTGCAGCATCTCCACGTGAAAAACTTACACCTGGTACGAGGTGAGGCAGAAATATGGTGTTAAAGTCCAACCCCTTAGCACTATGGTAGGTCATGACATAAACCAGGGGTTTATCGTCGGATGCATCTAAGGAGCCATAACGATTCCCAAGATACATCAAAGGAATATCATGAATGGCGAGATGCTCATTCACAAGATCATAGTTCGGATTCTTTCCCCACCTGTCTTTGGTAAAATCAGGTAAATCTGAGCCTCCGATTGAGCATACTGTGCTAATAAAATTGATGATACCATCATGATGAGGGATCAAAATTGCTGAGGGTTCCCCTTGCACTGCAAATTTCTTAGCATGGTTCCAGACCCAACTAATTTCAATTTTCTTATCGGAAGCTTTGGCTAAAGAGACTTCTACGTTTTTGCCTCGATGAATTCGGCCAGTCTCAAGCCCAGCATTTGGCAACACGGTCAGAGCAATATCACGGATCCTTTGTGGCATCCGGTACAAAATTTCTAATCGTTGAATTGTTGGTTCGATGAGTTGGCTGATATCCTCTGGAGTGACTTTCTCATCATATATCGACTGATTTTTATCACCTGCAATTATGCACCTTTTAGAATGCTGGGCAACCGCTGCTAAAGCGCTGTATTGAAGATCCTGGACTTCATCAACTAAGATCAAGTCATACTGACCAGGTTGCTTCAGAAATTGATAATAGGTCATGACGGGTATGTTACCTAGATAATCAGGGATTCCTGTTCTTACTAACTCAATGAGGGAGTGAGTATAGAGTACAACGCATACCGAGTCTTCAGGGTGCTTTGACATGTATTCACGGAGTGCATGAATGAGGATGACAGTTTTTCCAGTCCCTGCATGTCCGGTTATAAAACTATTCCCTGAAATTTTAAGACAGGTATCCAGAACGTTTACCTGTTCCTCCCCAAGTCTCTGTATTGGTACCATCCATTGCATATTAAAACCCCCCCTCAAATGGCTGCACTTTGGTATCAGCTTCGGCTAAATTTTCATTATTATACGAGACCATTCTCCCCGACTCCTTTTTGACCGCCTCCATCTCGTCAATCACATCCCTTCTGCCAATTGTTTTGGCAGCTCTTGAAAGTCTTGAAAAATCATCTTCATCCAATGTCCCAGCTTTCAGTGCAGCAGACATAATCTTAAAAGCTTTCTCAATCATTGTGATACCATGTGGATGGCCCTTCTCGTGGAGGTAATGCCCATAGAATTCTAAGGTTGGATAAAACGATTCGTTCAGTTGGAGTGATTCTTTCATCAATTTGTTAAACTCGGCATCGTCAGAATGGCGTTGTGCGGTCAAGGCTAGATTAAACGCAGATACGGTTGTTGGGTGGCGCTCGTAATCTATACGAGTCCATTTATCCGACAGCATATGTTTACCTCCTCTTGCATAGTGGTAACCAATACTCACTGCAAAATCGCGTTCATTATCTAACCTCTCTGCTGCCTCGAATGCTTCTGCGGATGCAATATGATTATCTGCAGCAACGCAGGCATATGCATATCGAATCATATCATTGACAAAGGGTAATCCATTGTTGGCAGCTGCGTTGATATATAAGTTCTGTCGCGCGGCAAGCATGTCTGTCTCTTCAGGTGTGAGTTCCCTATTTGCCAACGGGTTAAGCACTGTGCTCGTCACCTGAACATCGCCAATACTGGCAGTAACTTGTAAAAGCTTGTTTGCATCAATTGAACACTTCAGAGCGATCTCATCAGATTGAGAGAAGCCCTTTTCATCAGGAGCATGAATTTCTACCACTGCAAGAAGTTTATCCTCATTTGTTACGCAGAATGGTAATTCTACAATTTTCTGACCTTCCCGCTGAACTTTCAGACCATTATATGCGATATCGGGTGAAGGAATTTCAGTGCCTGCAGGTAGCATACTTAAAAGGCCAGCATTGCTTGTAATAACAAAAATAGACTCGCTTATAATTGGTTTTAGAAAATCCCGTCCAAATCCATTGACCATAAAAGAATGTATGGCTGAGCCCTGTGATACTGGTGTGCGCAGGTCTTTGAGGATTAAGGGCTCAACGAACCTGCCAAAATGACCTTGAACGGCAGCTAAAACATGGGGATTCAAGCAACTCCCACCTATGAAAAGGATGGAATCCAAATCATCTCGGTCTATTTCCGCCTTATCCAAAGCGCTATATATGGGCTCAAAGATGTTGACAACATCTTCTTCCCTAATAATTAAATTTTCACCAATATTTTCAGCGCTGATAAAAGGCTCAAGAAGTTCAGCAAATTCTTTAAAGCTCATACTTGGTTTTTTTAGGCCAAGCTGCATGTCTCTTAATTGAAATTTGGGAACATCCGAACCTGTAATAGTACGTTCTAATGTTTGGAATGGTGATATATCTGAGTCATTCCAATTATTCATAATGTATTTACTACACTGAATTTTTAAATCTTCTGCAGCCTTTTGGAGCTTGGGAATAATGATTTCAGATAATTCCGTTGATGTAAAAGTATCCTCATTCACGTCGTTATCAGAATAGAATTTATCCAATAGCAATTTTCGCACTATTCGGCGATCAATATTATCCCCCCCCAGAGCATGGAACTGTGAGATCGCAAGATTTTTAGATCGAATACTTGATTGCGAGCCTTCTATTTCGAGTATCGATATATCACAAGTACCAGCCCCAAAATCAAAGACAAGGATACGCTTATGTTTCCCTGGGAGTCCTTCTATGACTCCCTTCCCATATTCAATTGTCTCAACCAAATAGCTAATAAAGGCGGCATTTGGTTCATCAATTATCCCATATTCAGGAATTTTCAGACCTGCATCATGAAGAGCATTCACCAAATCCATTCGCTGATTTGCTTCAAATGAGGCAGGTACACTCACGGCGTAGACAATTTCCTTGGGAAGTGAATTTTCCTTCACATAATATTCTATCTGTTCCCGTAGATAGTTAAAAAAGACAACCGCTGCCTGTTGGGGATTTTGGATCGTTACAGGAACTTCATCACCTGACAGCAATGAACGGTAATAGGGTTTCCCGAGGTCAATTCCCAATTTCATTTTAAAGGAAAACCAGATGTTTTTACCATATTCATAATCAGTTTTTAGAGCGGCCGCTCCTTGTCCAATCAGTAGCTGACTTCCAGTCCAGGCAATACATGTGGGTACCAAAATATCTTCGATGGTTAGTCCCATATCATCAAATTGCTTGATTGGAATGGGTCTTGACGTTAAGCGTTTATCATCCTCACTTACTGTTACCTGGCTTACTATGGTTGTGGATGTTCCAAAATCGATTCCAATGAATGTTTTCTGACCTAATAGTTTTCTTGCCTCCTTGCCCTCCTCAGCATCCATTGTCAATATGCCTAGAGGAACCCCTTCTGAGAATTTTGATTCAGGAGCTATCTCTGCGGGAGTACTATCTTGTACTTCAGGTTCCTCTCGCTCACCTGATTCAGGGTTTTCCTCTGCTTCATTCTGTGGGGGATCCTTTTCTGGTTGCATGGAGACAAGAACCCGATTTTTTTCACTAGTCACCTTTCCCACTACATCTTCACTGGCATGAATCATCACCAAATATTGATAGATGTTGTCTAAATGCCTGTAAACGGTCTCATTTGCCGGCCGCTTAGCACCAGAATGAGAATATTTATTTCGGATATCCTTCATCCCATGAAGAATTGTTCTAGAATCATCAGGATCCTTAATTTTGAGTTTATATGAGATCTCGCTCCAATGCTTGATCAGTACCTTGATGAGAGCAGCAAAATCCAACTCATCAATGGATGATTTTTGTTCACGTTCCAGCTGCCTTTTTTGGTTCGGACTCAGGGGAGGGATTACATAGTTCTCCCAGTATTTCTCCCCACCAAGGGCTGGCAATGCCTCGTTCAAAAATCCTGCAGTTTCCTGCGTGACGGCTTCAAGAAAGACTGAAATTGGAATTTCCATTAACTTTTCCCCTGGCTATTTAATTGTGAATTGGTGGACCAACCTATGTGGGCCAACATTATTCTCAAACTCTTTCATTACAGAATCTCGCGTATCTCTTCCAATACGTGTCCAAGTTGTAAGTTGATTAAGTTTCGCGGGATCGCGGCTGGTCTCAACATCAAAGCCATATGGTATATCGATACCACAAAGATTAGATATTAGATAGCGATCATGAAAATCTTCCCAAATGAACACTTCTATTTCAAAATCATGCTGTTGTGCTGAATTCGCCCATTCTCTACTGAAGGAGAGTTCCCAATCCCCTGGAGCAACTGGAGTCCTGCTTGGACCCGACCCTATGTACGACCTGCGATGAATCTCAATTTTTGTCCTTGGTCTTTTGACCCCAGCGATCACAATAAGATCTAAGAGGTTCTTATATCTGTCTTGAGTAGGATTTATATGGGGGTCAATGAACATAATATGGTTTGCAGTCTCAAGAATAGTCTGTAAAGCACCTTTGTAATCGATGATCTGTTTATGGATTCGAATTGAATTTGATCGATTTTGCCACCAATTACACGACCGAATCGTACCAAGACAGCCTACGATAGTGTTGCCTTGAAACGAAGGAAGCGAATCGTCACTTACGATCACACCATTCAGGGGATCCTGAGTATGCGAACCAACCGCATCCTCACCCCATTCGACGTCGCTTACAGGAACATTTGAGGTCAAAGGCGGTGTGCTTCTAATCCGTCCTTGTTGCTTAATTTTTTTTAGGAGTTCCTTGCCGTTGGGATGAAGTGTATTCTGTCCACTAAAAGCCTGGTTATACCAATCACCACCGCGGAAATCACGCGTTACTGCTTCCTGTATCAATAAGTCTTTTAGATTAAGCAGCCTTTCTCGGCCAAGCTCGACTGATGCATATGAGTCCTGAATAAAGACCTCTGGGGTGATGGCATACTCGTCAAGCAATCCCATCAGAATACCTCTCTAAGCCCTTCTTCAAAGAATCCCCCTGGCCAGGCTTTGATCAGCTCACCCCGCTCATTTAATGGCATTTCTCTGACGACGCTTTTTCCGTCAGCTGTATCGACAAACAGGACACAGACATCACTGGGAGTTACTCGTGGCATTCGGTGAGGTAACCTATCTTCATAGGTTTCGCGCATTCGTCGCATAATTCTTAAGAGTAAATGTTCGCTGTGGCTTTCCAACAGGAAACGATTCCCATTGACTAAGGCGGAATCAATAAAAACATCACCCAGGTCAGCTTGAAGGGCAGGATGGAGATGAAGTTCGGGCTGTTCAATCGCAATAATCTCCATCACAGAAGCATAGGCTGTAACGAGTACTGGGAGCACTTGACTTATTCCTATACCCACATCACGATGACTCACTGAGGTGCCTGTTCTTAAGTCAACAAGAGCGAGTTCGTTTAAGTCTGATGAGACAGTTTTGTTTTTTTCAATATTGGCCAGTACCGTGTAAATATCACCGAAGAGATCCATCTGTGGCTCACCGTTTTCAGTTCCCACCGTTGAATCATTCAGCTCAGAGACGAACTTAGTTTCAATCTGTTCTATCTGATCAGTGTATTCCTGATCCAGCTCACTGATGGTAAAGAGCTGATTTACATTTAGCTGGTAGGGCGTCTGAAGGCGACCTTTGGATGTCAGCCATACATTTACTCTATCTCGCACTGCACCATCGTTTCGTACCACATCCCAGGCATAACCGCCCCCAGCTTTCCAGTTTGGATCTGAGTATTTTGAGAATGCAAAATGGCGGTCAGGTAAGGATCTAAGTGGACCTAAATAGGTGAGAGAATTTAGTTCTTCGCCGAAAGCAGTTGCAAGTCCCTCTACAATTTCATCAATGATACGAGGTAAAAACAGCCTGACTGCACCCTGCAAATCACTCTTCCTATTTCCTTTGCTTATGGGGATAAATGTTGAGCTTCTATTCTCCTGTTGCCCCTTCTCAATACCTATGGGAAGCAGATTACCTCTTTTAATTTTTATTTCAGAAATAACAGTCCCCACTATTTCAGAGACACTCTCATAATCATCGCCTGAAAAGGATTCTGTTGATGTTGAATAGGATAAAAAGGCTGTTATCAGGTCTCTAAATGCCGGGTGGTCAGTATTTATTGTATCAAGCTTGAGTGTTCCGTCTGCACGCTTACTAAAATTGAATAAGTCAACTCCATCACCAGAAATTGAATATCTTCTCACTTGGGGAGTTCCAACTTCTTGAAGCTCCCGAGACAATGATATATGAAGTTCCCGTGTCGTTTCATCTATATATGGAACTTTCCTTTCTACCTCCTCTTTGGACATGCCAATCTCCAGAGATAGACGTACCTTTTTAACTTTTGCCAATAACTCGGCCAGTCGTCCCTTCATTTTAGCCGTATCGAGTTCGGCGAACCATGACAGGTTTGCATCTGTATTCCTGCGATGGATGAATTGTCCAAACCCTCCCAGGTCGACTGAGTCACCACCGATGGAAGTATGGTGCACATCAAACTTTCCGTTGAGGTTTGCCTCGTGCGAAAATACCAGACTATGGAGAATACTTGATTTCCCCGCACTATTGGCACCATATATTAGAGTGATTGGCTTGATTGGAATCTCCTGCAAGCTTGAAAATGCCTTAAAATTTCCAATCCCGATCTTTGTCAGCATCCGTATCTCACTTTCTGGGTATTCTTCTTCACCATACTATTCATTATCTTCTTCCTGGATAACTTCTGGTAAAGCTTCGAGCTCCTCACCTTCAAGTTCCAATGCAGGAATTGACCGCAAGGTGCCCCCGATAATTCCCTGCATATCGCCATAGAGACCACTTGTATTCTTGATGATCAACTCAAGTTGCTTTTCGCGTTTAGACCATGAACGTTGCATTGATCCCCGCTCTCTCTGAAGCTGCGCATGCATCTCTTGAAAAGCATTCACGATGCCCATGATTTTCTGAGAAAATTCTGTGCCCGCAAGGTACTGGTAAAGAAATTCCATTTTCTCATTCTTGCCTTCTGACGCTTTACGAGATTGCTCTAGCGCAAGGAGTTGTTCCCGGAGGGCCATAGCCAGTGGGATAGCCGATAGCGGATCACTCACCCAAACGCCATCTAACGGTCCAAAGCGATCAATTCCTTCGGGAAGGGCAACTGTCACAAGAATTGCAATGGCTGCACGTGTTTGGATCATATCCTGTTTGAGCTTCGGTATCCATTGATTACTGAAGGTCTTGGTGTTTTTCATCTCCCAAAGAAGGATACCACTCTTAGTTCCCAGTGGATTGCGAACAGTCTGAATGATATCCGCCCCCGCTACACCCTTGGAAACCGGCTCAATTTTATCATGAACAAAAATAGTTTTTAAATGGGATTCGAAATCCTGCTCCAGAACTTCACCCTGGGTCTCCATAGAGCCCTGTTCCGCTTTTCGTTGAGCATCAGACAGGGCAGTCTTTAGTCCCTGCATTTGCTTATCTTTTTCCAGATCTTTAAGGCGATGCTCCTCCTCTGCCTTCTTCAGGGCATCTGCCTTAATGGTAGCTCGCTCTTCATCAAGCTTACGAGCATTCTCGAGTTCAGCGTTTTCTTTTGCTTCCTCCAACTCTTGTTGCTTACGGCGCAGCTCCAATTCATTCTTCCGAAATTCAGTTATTGATTCCTTCTGCTCTGATAAGGTCTTGTTTAGCTCATCCATTTCATCTTTATGGTCTGAAGAAAGTCGTTTCTGGACTTTATCTTCCACCTCTGTCATGCGTACTTTCAGTTTTTCCTCAACTTGATCTTCAACTGATTCCGATAGGCGAGTGATTTCTTTCTTCTGTACTGCCAGATCTTTTGCTTTTTGGCTAAGATCTTTTTCACGTTTACTTACATCATCTTCAAGTTCAATTTTTAGATGTTCTCTAATCTTTCCCGTGAGAGCATCAGTGAGTTCAAATTCAACATTGCATTCTGGACATGTTATTTTCATTTCACTCATACTAAACTCTTGAAGATTTAACTACTCTCTCTAGCTCTTTAACAATGAACTGAAGAGAATTTATCACTGTCCGTAAACTCATTATTATCACGCGGAGTGTTTCACGATTGCTTACCATGTTAATTTCCCCTAAGCATTTTTGCCTGTTGATCCATCTCCTGGAGCAATTCTTTCATGTGGGTTTCCCGCCAGGAGGCAGTGAGAGATCCTTCGAACGCTCTGTGCATCAAAACTTTATAGAGTGTGTTTAACTGATCTCTCATTTGAGAATTTTCCTCGACCTGAACTTGAAGATCTTTATAATGTTTTGAAAATTCTTGCTGCAATGGTAGTGGAGGTAATGGTAAAGTTGCAGATTTTATCTTAGTCAGTGTTAGCCTACGAATCGCGGCACCATCCATATTTCCAATCATTTGCTGTTTGACGGCTGGAATATTTAAGTAAGTCACAAAATACTCGGGTGTTACTTGGTCATAATCAGGCTTGAGTAGCGCCAAGCTAGATAACATACTAAACTCTTCTTCAAAAGGATTAAGTGCTGCAGCACCAGTGGTTGCCCCATCCTTAATGTACAGGATATCACCCTTTACTGGATCACATCGGGAATAAATTTTCTTGTGGTCACTCAATTGCACATATGTAGGTGCAGATTTGAAGTTGACACTATATGGACGTATATGCTTTGCAGTGATATACTTGACACCTTGCGATTGAGGCTTTGGAGAATGGTGGGTACCATCTGATATTTTACTACATACTTCTTTGAAGGATTTCCTTGGCCACTTCCCACCATTTGATATAGGATCACCGAACATATTATAGAAAAGTGCAGGTAGAATACGGGATGTTTTGGTATCGGCTTCAACCCGCTGTTTCCGAATCGCATCCGCCTGGCTAAGGAATTCGACGATACGATGTTGCTCTTCAATTGATGGAAGTGGAAAAGTGATATTTTCTACATCCCTCCGTTTTATTGCAGTAAATGTGCTACCGTGACCCGAACGTGACAGAGATGGTTCAACCCACTTAAATACATACTGCAGATAAGTGGACAATGCTAAATTAATGTCTCGCGGCCTGATCGAGGCAAGACCTCTCCCAATACAACACTGTCTATCTGCTACATTTGTTGGACCAACTGGTGCTCGCACAGATAGAAGTATGTCACCTAATTCAGCTACTCGATTTGGTTCACTACAGTACATTCTGATTTTCGGATGCTTTTCCCCAAAATCTGTTTTACCCTGAAAGAATGGCATTCCTAAGTGATCGGAATTGTAGGTATGACCTGGTGGAGATTGCCCCATTTGGATAAATGCGACATCAATTAGTTTTACAACTGGCCAAATCACTGGGAAGACTCCAGTGATTTAAGCAAAACGTCTAGTCTTTGTACTAACTCGCGTTCCATATCAAGTGCGTCCCGTATAAGCTCGGATGGATCGTCATCTGGCACCTTCTCTGAGACTCGAGGTTTATACCTGCCTGCGGCCAGATTGTAGTCATTTTCCTCAAGAGACTTGATTGTTGACCACCAACATGATGGCAGCTCACTTCCAGCTGCAAGTAAGGATCCGCCCTCAACCCCTGGAGGCTTTGCATATCCTGAGCTTTTGTACTCAGCCCACTGAGCTAATACGTCAGGAATATCATTTAGTCCTGGGGTTTCTGGTCTGCCACCACCAGAAATTTTGTCAGGGTCATAGCCATCATTGCTGATATCGTAAAACCAGACTTTTCGTTTCTGTTTGGTCTTTTTATCCTGGACATCACCTTCTGAAGGACGACGAAATACCAAAACACCAGTCTTGACACCAGCATAAGGTTTGAAAACTCCTGCTGGCAGCGAGATCACCGCCAGCAGGTCGAAATCATCGATGAGTTTCTTGCGTAAATCTTTATGTGCGGTCGTTGAGCCAAATAGTAGTCCTTCGGGGACGACAACTGCGCAGCGGCCACCAGGCGCTAATGCTTCCATCATGACGCTCATGAATAGCAATTCACTCTTCTTTGA
>Ga0233437_1004171_pt1 | contig 17532 bp, 17 predicted proteins | sample SI_122_August201_FD_182714 | JGI IMG/M metagenome (GOLD analysis project Ga0233437, IMG submission 182714) | Seawater microbial communities from Saanich Inlet, British Columbia, Canada - SI_122_August2016_200_MG | ecosystem: Environmental > Aquatic > Marine > Inlet | place: Canada: British...
GACAAGGAAGAGAATAGACTGCTGTTAAGATACCTAATAATATAATAAGACAGATAATACTAAATCTTTTAGTCATAATAACCCCTAATAGTTAAGTAAGTTAGATTATTTATATAATTTGTGATGAATCTAGTCATTAATCACACAGTTCCCCATTCAAATCCAACTTAAGAACCCAAGCATCACCACCAGAAGTAGATGTATAACCCGCAATAATAAATCCCAAATCAGTAGTTTGTTGAGCAGAATATGCGATATCAGTACCACCATTACCATATGATTTCTGCCAAAGCTGATCACCTTCTGAATTTAATTTAAAAATCCAAAAATCATTATTTTCAATACCTATAGCACCACCAACAACATATCCACCATCATTTGTTTGGAAAATTGAAAATGCAATATCTGAAGTATTACCACCATATGATTTGTCCCATAATTTATTTCCCTCAGAATCTAATCTTAAAACCCAACCATTATTTCCAGTTTGACCAGCAGCAATTAATCCACCATCATTAGTTTCTATAATTGAACGTAAATTGCCTGATCCATATGTATTGTAATCCCATAATTTTGATTCTCCATCTGAACTAACTTTGAAAACCCTGGCATCATCACCTGCTATAACATAATTACCATCATTTGTTTCTATAACTGATTGTCCAACTCCTGCACCAAAGGTTTTGTTCCATTCTTCTATTCCTTCATGGTTAATTTTTAAGACAGGAATATTACCTCCATGATTACCAGTTATAATATATCCACCATCACTTATTTGTTTAACTGAATATGCCAAATTTCCATCATAAAAGATTGCCCATTCTTGTTCACCATTTTGATTTAATTTTGAAACCCATAATTTATTTTCATCTTTATGACCAGCAGCAACATATCCACCATCACTTGTTTGTTGAATTGAATCAAACTCAGTATCACCATTTCCACTAAAAGTTTCGTCTAAATTAGTTTCAACTCCATTTGAATCAATTTTAAAAACCCATGCCTTACCACTTTTTTTACCACCAATAATATATCCACCATCACTTGTTTGTTGAATTTCATTTGCTTTATCCATACCATTCCCACCAAATGTTTTATCCCAACAAACAACAGGTACACAACCTTCTTCATCAATTTCAAGATCACAATCATTATCTAGTTCATCACATTCTTCTGCTTGTGGTAAAACAGCATCACATTCTGACCAACCTAAATACATTCCACCAATACATAAATTAGAAATTAAACCATATGTACATTCTCCAATATCTGTTTCACCACATACTTGTTCTAATGTTAGGTCTTCATCAATTTCAAGATCACAATCATTGTCTAACCCATCACATTCTTCAATTCCAACATTATAAAGTGGATCACACTCTTGTTTTTCACCATTATCACAATTATCAACAATATGTTCACATTCACCTACACCACATGTTGTTGTTCCTAATTCTTCATCAATCTCATTATCGCAATCATTATCTTTACCATCACAAACTTCTGGCAAAGAATTAACAGAATCACATTCTGACCAACCTAAATACATTCCCCCAATACATAAATTAGAAATTAAACCATATGTACATTCTCCTACGTCTGAACCACATACTTGTTCTAATGTTAAACCTTCATCAATTTGACCATCACAATCATTATCTAATCCATCACAAACTTCTGGAATCGCTCCTTGATTTGGAAAACAATATTTTAACATCCCTGCAAAACAATTATCAATAGTATGTTCACATTCACCTAAACCACAAGTTGTTGTTCCTAAATTTTCATCAATATTTCCATCACAATTATTATCTTTACCATCACATTCTTCTGGCAAAGAATTAACTGCATCACATTCTGACCAACCAACATATATTCCATTTATACAATTATTATAGATAATACCAAATGTACATTCTCCAATTTCTGATGTACCACATATTTTTTCTAATATTGTGTCTTCATCAATTTCAGTATCACAATCATTATCAAAATTATCACAAATTTCTGGCTCTGGAATTAATGAATCGCAAAGTATTTCTCCACCAACACAAGTAAACTTTCCTTGGCATGAACCATATTCATTTGTGTTATAACATATTGAAGAATCAATATCATCTACAATTTCATTACAATCATTATCTTTTTCATCACATAATTCAATAGCACCAGGATATGTATTTGGATTATAATCATCACAATCTGTTCCACTAAATTCACCAGTTATATAATTATTAGGAACATCAGCTCCAAAGCATGTCATAATAAAATCATTAATATCAATATAATTATCTCCATCAAAATCTGCATAATAAATAACTTGTTGACAAGTTTCTTCTCCCATTGTATCTAAAATATCAGTAACTTCTTGAACAACTTCTACTTCATAAGTATCAATATGAGGTATATCTTCAATAAGATCACCACCATCAACATCAGTATCCATACTAAGATCACAACCCATAACACCAATAATTAAAAAAGGAGAAATTGCAACAGTTATTCCAACTGCATATGCTAAACCTTTTCCTAATTTACTTAATTCTCCACTTTCTTTATAATCATTAAAAGAATTTCTTACTTTTTCAAGCATTCTACCATTAAATTCTCTAAGTTCAGCAATTGGTTGTCTTATTTTGTCTAAACCAATATTAGTATTATAATTACTAAGATCCCACTCATCTTTAGAAGCCATTGCCATAAAATCTTCCAAATAAGGCGCATTTGGATTAAATTCAGATATATCTGGAATATAGCGATTAGTTCTTTTTATTTCTTCAATATCCCTACCATGAAATAATAGCTTACCCAGTAATCCCTCTAACATGCCATTAAGTAATAAGTCTTAATTTATATAATTTATCCAATTCATTCATAATAAGCCTTTTTAAGTCAATTTGGACAATATTTATATATGCAAAAGCCATTCTTTATTATTATTGTGAGGTAATTACTATGAAAAAGCTAATTATGATGTTTATTATGATAGGACTTCTTTTTTCAGCTGGATGTGGACCAGGAGGAGCAGGAAGTTTTATTGAGAACTTATTTATTTCTATAGTTGGTAATATTTTTTGTAATTTAGTTGAATCAGTCCCATTTATTGGTGATATATGTTATGATATAATTGATATTATTTTTCAAGTTGATCAAGGAACAATAGAAATACATCGAAAGGGTGGAGATTGGGTTACTTTAACAACTAAAGCAATGGATTTCAGTCTTTTAAAAAATTCTGATCAACAAATAATGACTTATAATAAAATACCTAATGGAGAATATGATAAAATTAGAATAGATTTAAAAGGAGTGCAAATAGTAACATCAGACAAAGTTTATGATACAATTATCCCTAATAAAGAACTGATTATAGATACTAATGTTGTTATAACTGGAAATGATAAAGCAGGTATTGAATTAAATTTAGATTTAGCAAGATCATTACATTCTAGTGTAGATGGTGAAATAATTTTTGCACCTGTTATAGATGTAAAATCAAGAAGAAATCCAAATATTAAAATAATTAATCCAAATAAAAAACTGATTAGAAGTACCGGTGGTATTGTATTAGATAATAAAAGAGTTGGTATGGATGTAGAAGGAAAAATGAGAAAGGATTATGTTTTAGATAGAAATGTTGATCTTTCTGTAAAGAATAATAGAGTTGTAGTTAGAGAAAAAGAGATTACAAAAACTCCTTCAATTAAACATACACCTACTACTACAACTTCTCAACCAGAAGTAAAAAATATTGTTAACAACAATATTAAAGTAAAAGATAATAATCATGAGATATCATTTATTTCTAAGCCTAATATTGCTCAATTAAGAATAGATGGTAATTTAATTGGTGTGACACCAACTAAAACTGAACTTTCAAATGGAAAACATATAATTAGGATGGTTAAAGAAGGACAACTAGATTATGTTTCTGTTATTGAAATAAGTATAGATGGAACAATTAAGAGAGGGACATATGAAAAAGGTGGATCATCTTCATTTACTAATAATGAGTTTTTTGCTATATTTGATGGTAATGATGTTCTTGATAATAATAATAATAATAATAATAATAATAATAATAATAATAATAATAATAATAATAATAATAATAATAATAATAATAATAATAATCAAGTTGTAATAGATGAAGTAGATTCTGAAAGAGAATTAATTAAACAATGGTGGAAGATGTATGGTGAATATAATCCTAATAATGATGAAGATGATATTGATGAATTTTTAACAACTCTTAGTAATTGGAAAATTAAACCTGTTAAACTATACAAAGGAAGCATGATGTTCTATGCAGATACATATGGATATATTTATGTAATGGGTTGGGATGATGATTTTAGAGATTTACCATCAAGTCTTACTGAAAATAGCTTCAGAATACTTACAAAAAAACACAAAGGTATAATTACTTCAATTCCTAGTGGTGATGCAGTTGTAAGTTTTTCAGGTCTAGATGATATTGAGTATTTTTTAACTGAACTTTGGACAATAGAATAAACTAAATAAAGGTGAGAAAATGAAAAAAATATATTGGGCATTAATATTAATTGTTTTAGTTATAGCTACAGCAATTATTTCTATAGTTATTTATGAAGAAATGAATCCTAGAAGAAGAGTAGTTTATACTTCAACTAAAGCTACACAAGCAAATACACAACCTGCAGAAAAAGTTAAATTTTATGAAGAACCTGACTTTGTAAAAACAAATAATGATGCACAAGTCAATAAACAAAATACTAATGAAATCAAAGAATCTTTGGGGGAAAAAGAAAATAGTTATTCTTTAACTACATGTGATATAGAAATAATGTCTGGTTCTACACAAATGTCAACACTTTCACAAAAAGATGTTGAAAAACTTGCTTTACAAACAGTAAAATCAGAAATATTAAACTGTATATTAAATTCATATAAAACAGAAGAAATGATTCAACATAGTTCAGATATCACTTTTCAAATATATGGAGATTTATATGTTCAAGATTCTTATAAAGAAAATAACAAATGGATTTTATATATAGGTCATGATGATATAGATTTTGACTACAAAGATAAAATTAATTTCATCAAATTTGAGTTTTTTAATTCAGAAAGATATTCTATCAAGTATTATGATATATATTATCTACTTGTAGAAGAAGTAATTGAGGATGAATTAAAATAACATTAATGAATTTGTGACAATATTTTAAATAGAATAGAGTTTATTATTATGGGGGAATTATCATGAAAAAGCTATTATTTATACTTATCTTAACTATAATCTTGCTAGCTAGTATGGTTAGTGCTAGTCCTTATTCAGATTTAAACAAGGAACAAAAAACATTCTATTGGAAATGTATTAAACCATGTTATGGATTTTTACAAACACAAGAATATCAAGAATATATGAGTTGTGCTATTAGTTGTATGCAACAAGCACAAGATTATATTCCACAACCAGATTCATGTGAAGATACTGATAATGGTATTGATTATAAGAATTTTGGAATTGTTACTGATAATAAATATAGTGAAGGAAAAGAAGATTATTGTTATACAGCAAATGGTAAGAATTATGTATTTGAAGGTGTTTGTGTAAATAATAAATATAGAAGATATCAAAAGAATTGTAAGGAGTTTGGTCAAACATGGGATTGTGTTGAAGGAGCATGTGTAAATCAAGTTTGTGATGAAGTTGATAATGGTGTTGTTAGTAATTATCCAGATTGTGAAATTAGTTGTAATGAAGGTTATTATCTAGAAGATGATGAATGTGTATTAAATAACCAACCACCTGTTATTGAATATATCAAAAGTAAAAAAATTGCAGTTAATGGAGAATTAAGTTTTGAAATTCCTGTTACAGATGATAATATGGATGAGTTAGAATATTCTGCTGAAGATTTACCTGAAGGTTCAGAATTAATTAGTAATATGTTTAATTGGATACCTGAAGAAGAACAAGTTGGTGTTTATGAAGTTACTTTTATTGTAACTGATGGAGAATTTACAGATGAAAAAACAGTAGAGATTGAAGTATTTCCTAATTTAGATTGTGGTGGTATAGTTCAAGAAGATGATTATTTTGGTTTAGATGGAACTTTATTAGAATATAAGAAATCTGATCATATAGGTAAAACTAGTCCTCAGATTGAATTTAAGATTATTGATACTGGGGAAACATGGAGTCGTTCTATTTCTTGGAATGATGGAGAAGGATCATTTGATTTAAAAATTGATGGAATAACTTATGATTTTGTAAGTGCCTCTGACACCAGTGAAGATGATTGGGATATAATGTATATTTGTTAGCACACAGAATAATTATGCATTAATGAAACAAGTGATGAAAGAGAAATAAAGATTCACAAAATCAAAACATATAAATACCACCAAACAAATAAACAATATAATGAAGAAAAAGAAACTAAAAGGCATTGGTGGTTGGTTAGTATTACCAACAATTGGACTTGTTTTAGGAGTACTTCTTTATTTTCTTGCATTTCTTATATTTGTGTTATTATTAATGATGGAGGGTCCTACTCCTTTAGCAATATTTGGAACATTTATTGGTATATTATTTACTATTTTATCATCTTATTTATTATATATTGAATTCAAAGAAAGAAAAGAATTCCCAATGTATTTTATTGGTTATATGTGGTTAAGTATTGTTACATTAGTAATATTTAGTTTTCTTACTGAAACAAATCCTGCAGAATTCGTAGCAAACTTTATTGTTGCAATTATTTGGACAGTCTATTTCCAAAAATCAGTAAGAGTTAAGAACACTTTTGTTAAATAAATTCTATTTTAATTAAAAATAATAACAATGGCTGGATGAGGCGAAGCCGAATAGGATATTTTCTTAAAGAAAATGTCCGTCCATGCCTATGTTGTTATTATTTTTTCATTATTAAAAACATATTCTCTAGACCTAGTTACTTTCAACAAACTATTTAAACTCTTATTTCCCCCATAGCTATATAGGGTAAAATAACCTAAAACATATAATCAAAATGAAAAAAGAAAATGCAATTAAACTATTCCAAGATAAGAAGGTTAGAGTAGAATGGAAGGAAGAAAAAGAAAAGTGGTATTTCTCAATAGTTGATGTAGTTGCAATATTAACAGAAAGCGTTGATTCTTATGCTTATTGGAGAAAATTAAAACAGAGACTTAAAGAAGAAGGAAATGAAACCGTGACAAATTGTCACGCTTTGAAATTATTAGCTGTTGATGGTAAGATGAGACTTACAGATGTTGCAGATACAGAACAACTATTAAGATTAATCCAGTCAATCCCTTCTAAAAAAGCAGAACCATTCAAGTTATGGCTAGCAAAAGTTGGTTATGAAAGAATTGAGGAAACAGAAGACCCAGAGCTTGCTTTTGACAGGGCAATGAAAACTTACCTAAGAAAAGGATATTCTAGGGAATGGATTAATCAAAGATTAAAGACAATTGAGGTTAGAAAGGATTTAACTGATGAGTGGGACAATAGAGGTGTTAAAGAAGGAGTAGAATATGCAATCCTAACTGATGAGATAACTAAAGCTTGGTCTGGTTTTAATGTTAGAGAATATAAAAAATTAAAGAGTTTAAAAAAAGAAAATCTTAGAGATAATATGAACAATATGGAACTTATTCTAAACATGCTTGCAGAAGCAACAACAACAGAGATATCTAAAAAGGAAAAACCAGACTCATTTTCTAAAAATAAAGATGTAGCTAAAAAAGGTGGAAAAATAGCTGGTAACACCAGGAAAGAAATTGAAAAGCACATTGGTAATAAAGTTATAACACCAAATAATAAGAAATTAACTCATTCTGAAAAATAATTAGTGAGTAACACCTCCTCCATAACATTTATATATCCTCCAAAACACCCAATCATATGATAGAAAACCTTATTATCAATTTCTTATTAGAGATATCGCCTGAAGTAATGAGGAGATTTAATGGCAATCATGATATATCAATAAAACCAGATGATAGTATAGTTACTGATTCTGATAAACATATAGAAGGTTTATTAAAAGATAAATTTAGTAAAATCTTACCTGATTCATATTTTCTTGGGGAAGAAAGTTCAGATCAAGATGAATATGGAAAAGTATTTGATAATGAGTATATTTGGGCTATTGATCCAATTGATGGTACTGTTAACTTTGCAAGTGGAATTCCTTTTTTTGCAGTATCAGTTGGTTTACTAAAGAAAGGAGCAGATGGTCATAAACCAGTTGCAGGAGCTGTTTTATTTCCTGCGTTAAATGAAATGTTTTATTCAAGGGATAATAAATCATATTCTATGCAATTAGATACTGGACTAGAAACAGAATTACAAAAACCTGAAAGTGAAAGTTCAGTTGTAATGTTAACTGATTCATTTTACAGATATTATGATCTTGTACGTGAAGTAAACAATGCCCAACCTAGACAAGTTGGTTGTACAGTTGCAAATATTGCTTATACTGCAATAGGTAGGAGTATGGGTACAATGACAGCAGCTCATTTATGGGATTTTGCAGCTAGTTTAGCTATTGCTAAAAATTTAGGAGTAGATATGCGTAAATATTCAGATGGAACAGTTAAAGATTCTTTTAATGTTGATGATTTCATTGTTGGTAATAAAAAAAGTGATTGGAGAATGAAAGAAATGTATGTTATTAGCACACAGAATAATTATGCATTAATGAAACAAGTAATGAAAGAGAAATAAATTCTTTTAAATAACAACCATTTACCAAATATTGGTAATATTTTACCAAAAAAGGGTAAAGCATATAAATAAGTACTTTCTACTACAAGATATGATAGCAGAATACAAAATATACAAAGCATATTTTGAATCAAATGCACCTAAACTATATTACAATGAGATAAAGAGACATACTAATCTTTCACATAGTTCTCTCCAGAATAGTTTAAGTAAGCTTATAAAAAATAATATTTTAAAGGAAGAAAAGACAATTTCAAATAAGTATTATATAATCAATAATAAGAAATTAGTCTCATTGAAATTTTCAGAGATTGCTATACAAAAGTTCAATAACCTAAATATAGGAGTAAAAAATCCATTAAGAAATTTCCTAAATAACATCCCAAAAGAGATTTATACTATTGTTATTTTTGGTTCTGCTTCAATTAAGGAAGAAAAAAAAGGAAGTGATATTGATATATTAATAGTGTCTGATAAAAAGATAGACTTAAAAATACATAAAAAAGAAGCAGAAATAATATCAAAATATCATATCTCAATATTTCAGTCAACAATAAAACAATTTATTGAGAATAAAGATCATGTAATTATTCAAGCAAGAAAAACAGGTTTTCCAATATATAAAGAACAGAATTTTTATGAGGTAATTTTAGATGAATATTAACAAATTGTTTACTGATAAGGAATAATTAGTGAGTGATTTGTCCTTCTGACCTAGTAAAACTTCATTTATAAATAATCTACTATAAAACAACAAATAAAACACAAATAACCAAAACATTTATATAGTACTGTAACATTTATGTTACATATGTCACAAATATGTTACAATATAATTGAACAATTATTAAGAAATAATAACCACATTAGGGGTCTTGCTAAAGCCATAAATACAAACCAGATGGCCATATCTAGGAACATTACTCAATTATACATAAAAAATATTGTTGATTACAAAATAGAAGGAAAGAATAAAGTTTTCTTCTTAAAAAAAACACTTGAAGCAATGCAATTTGTATATATGGCAGAATTAAATAAATTATTTCAAATTTTAGAAAATTATCCTAAATTAAGATTAATTATTGATAGAATAAAGAGTCACAAAGAAGTAAAGTTAGCAATCTTGTTTGGTTCATATGCAAAGGGAACACCAAAAAAAGATAGTGATATTGATATTTATATAGAAACAAGAGATAAAGAAATAAAAAAAGATATTCAAGCAATTAATTCAAAATTAAACATAAAAATAGGAGATTACAATAAGGATAATATTTTAATAAAAGAAATTGAAAATAATCATATTATCATAAAGGGTGTTGAGGAGTTTTATGAAAAAAATAAATTTTTTGATTAAATTAAAAGAAGAAGAAAAACTTCAGATTGTTGAACCTAGTGAGAATATTAAAATTGCTTATCTACAAAAATCAGCTAAATCATTGTCTTCTGCAAAAGCATTATTAGATATAGGCAACTTAGAAGATTCTGTTGCTCTTGCTTATTATGCAATGTATCATCCACTTCTTGCTTTACTTTTTAGAGTTGGAATCAAATGTGAAAATCATACAGCTTCAATAATAATGTTAAAAGAAGTTTTTGAAATTGATAATTCAACAATCTCTAAAGCAAAAGCAGAAAGAGTTGATAAACAATATTATGTTGATTTTGAAGTAAGCAAAGATGAAACAAAAGAAGCAATTGAAACAGCAGAAAATTTTATTGCAGAAATGGTAGATTTTATTGAAAAGCTTAATGAAGAGAAGATTAATAATTTTAAAGATAAAGCTATAGAGTTAATGTCTGAATAAGTTAATCACTTCAAATACATAACCATTGCCCTAAACTTATCTGTTCTGTCAGAACCAATTATAACACCCTTACTTAATGTTAATCCAGGTAATCCTAATCCTCTTGTTTTTACTAAATCTTCCTCAACGTTTTGAAATATTCTAAATATATCATTATAAGTTTTAGCTATTCCTTGAAATGGAACCCCACAAATTTTAGAATAAAGTCTTTCAATATCTTCAACAGGAACTGGTTGTAGTTTTTCATAATCTCCAGGATCTTCAATAATCATTAATGCTCCTTTTTTTCCACCATAAAAATTTAAAACAACATCTCCCTTTTTCCCATAATTAGAACCATGTTCAATTGCATTGTATAATAATTCATTAGTACAAGATTGAAAATTATTTGGAATAAATAAATCAGAACGTAATGCCCCAATTCCAACTTCTCTTGCATATTGATCAATAACCTGGTCCAGACAAGTTGAAATTCTTGCAGATCTTAATCCAGATAAAGCTACTTCAGTTAACATATGCCCCATTCCTTTCTCTTTTTGATTTTCACACACATCTTTCAAGGAGAGAGTTAATTCAGATTCTATGTTAAAAGTCCATGTTACATCCCAATATTCTTCACTAAAAGAAAAATCAAATCCTGCATGTTCACTAGTAATATATTCAGCAATACCTAAATCATGATTTCTATTAGCTAGACTACCAATATTATCCATTGCTGCTTCAAATGTTAATTCTGTATCTATTGTCACTATAATACAAAGAAACCAAGTTTGATTTAAAAAGATTCACCTTCAGTAGAAGCATGTCCTCCGGACCTAGTAAAAAAAATAAAAAAATTAAGCCATTACAACAAACAGAAAAAACAATCCTGCTAATATTAATAAAATACCAAATGTTAATCCTAATGGTGCAAAGAATTTTCTTGTTAATTTAGTTGCTCTTTCTACACCTAATAATTTTCTCCAAATCCATGTTTTATGACTTGTTTCCATATATTTTTTTGCAAATTCATCATTTTTTATCATTTTCCAGGACATTACAGTACTGAAAGTTCCTGCCAATAATGAAGATAATATTAGTACTACCATTTCATTCATTTTATATCACCTTTCAAGCTGCTTGTCTGATTGTATCATCCAAGTATGTTCTATTCCTAAAATTATCTAATGAAGCAATTTTAAGATCATCTTTCATTTCATAATTACCATGGCTTTTGATGAAACCCATTTTAGCATGTGCTAATGCTTGACCTAATATTTTCATATCATATTTTTTAGTTCCTCTATGCAAATCAGCAATTTCTCCAATACCTAAAGGCCAATATGCTGCTATTCTTTCTAATAATGTTTCACCAAGAAGAGATAGTCCATCTTTTGTTATTGTTCCATCATCTACTTTATGTTTTTCATAATGATAATTATCAACAATATCAGCTATTGTTTTTTCTGCTAGACCAAGTGCTTTGAAACCCATTCCTGAGCCACCAAATGACCAGAACAAATATGTACCAACAACATCAGCAGCTGCTCCTGTCCATCTTAAGAATTTAGAAACATAAGAACCAACACCTTTTGATCCAAAATAATCACTTGCATATTTTTCATATGCATCATTTAATGATCTTTCTAAACCATGCTTTAATTTCATCTTTTCTTCTTCAGATTGAGCATTTGCAAAATATTTCTTAATATCTTTATCATTTTCTATCAAAATATCCAGATGTCCATTCACAAACTGCTGTCTTTTCATTTTAACGCACCTTTTTCCATTAATTGATTAATGGTAATTATTCCAACCATTTTATCGTCTTGAACAACTGCATTCATAACTCTTCCTTTATTCATCATTTCTTTTGCAGTTGTCATAACATCATCTTCAATATTAATTAAGTCAATAGGTTTTGTCATTATGTCTGCAGCTGTCAAAGTTTTAGGATCAATTCCTTTAGCTACAACTCTATTGTTCATATCAGTCATGGATATAATTCCAAGTGGATAACAATCATGATTAACAACAAAAATATGTCTGATATTTATTTCTCTTAATTTTTTTGCAACTTCAACAAGAGATTCATCATCTTTACAAATAAATGGTTCAATTAATATACATTCTTTAATTTTCATGGGTCTCCCTCCTTAATGCTTCTTGAGCTTCAATCATTTTATCTTTAGTATGTCTTTGCAAGTATTGAGTTCCTGCAACATAAATTCCAATTACTAAACTAGCTGCTACTCTAAAAGGATCTATAACAGAGCTAACTGCATCACCAATAAGACTTTTGTCCATATAGTCTTCTCTTGTTTCAATATCATATCCTTTTTGTTTTAATTCACTTATTGTCTCGTCAACAACAGATCTTAATTCATATATTCTTGAATTAATTTCTCTTTCATGTTCAACAAATTCATCAACACTTGTTCCCCTTACATCTTGTTTAAGTTTAATACCTTCTTTAAGAGCATCTTGCAGTTTGATTGCAAAATCTTTTGCTTCTGCAACATTTTCATACATGTTTTCAACTTCGTTGATATAGTTTCTTAAACTTATCAAGGCAACTTGATTAGCATTGTTAGGATTATAGTTTTTGATAAAATCTTTTAAATGAGCTTTGCTTCCTTCTTTTTTATATTGTTCTTTTAAAAATATATAAAGGTTTCTTTCTTCAGATGTCAAAGTTTTTACATTAGATAAATATTGATTTATTCTTTTTAAAACCTGACCTTCAGCAATTCTATTATTCTCATTGGTATCATATATTCTACATAGGGCATCAATTCTTACTCCCATTGCAGCTCTTTGTTTTCTTCCTTTTTCACCTGTTTCTTTACCTAAGGTATATCTTACAAGATCATTTACAGGATTTAAGAATGAAACTGAATCTTCAATTTTTCTATCAATATTAAGAAGTTTATTATCTATTCTATCTTTATGTATTCTTAATCTTTCAATTACATCATAATGTTCAACAATTTTTTCACTATTTATAATTATTTGTTCAATATCATCCATATCTTTAGTGGTTGCAATCCCTAATTCTTCTAATATTCCTAATTTCCCTGAATTGTATGTTGCTTTTAGTGTTTCTGTTTCATCTGAAATTTTATCTTCAATAGCTCCTGATAATGCTCTTAAATCTAGTGTTAATTCTCTAATTTCTTTTTCAGCTGCTCCTAGTGCACCAGTTAATTTATTTTCTAAATAACCCATTCCTAAATTAGCGCCTGTTCCTGAAGCCACACCTAAACCCAAAGAAATACCCAATGATTTCAAAAATCTTCTTCTGTCCATTTTATCATCTCCCCTAATTATTATTAATATAGATTATTACTATATAAACCTGTGTTGTAGTGTTATCTACAACAATATTGGGAATATGTTGTTATATAAATAATTTACTACTCTACAGGCGTAATAAAACCAAAACATTTATATACTAGTTTAACCATAAGTTAGATATAGTGAAAGATATAGCCATATTTTCGGAAATATCGTATAATTCACTACAACACACCTTTATATAATCTATTTTGGGGGTAATATAATATGTCATTTAAAATCTTAACACCATCACAAGAAATGGAAATGATAATCCATCAGAATTTAGGTAATACTATGATGGATGATATGGATGGTTGGAGACAAACAAACCCTGGATATATGGGGAGAGATACTCAATATCAAGATTTAGGAAGAGGGGGACATTTCTTAGATAGAGAAAATAGAAAACTTAATTCTGGAATAGGTAATAGGATGGGCGAAGAACATCAGAGATGGAGAGAAGAGAGATTATTAACTTCATATCAAAGATGGCAAGCTAATCTAGATGCAAGATTTAAAACTGTACCAGAACCAACCATGCCTAAAATTTCTGTTTATAATGGGGAATTAAATTTAGATATTAGTGCTAAACTTCTAGGTCTTGGATTACTACCAAAGCCAACCACATCTCAAATTCATGTTTATGATGAGGAAGCAATTAAGAATGTTAGTGATAAACTTCTAGGTATTGGATTACCACCAAAGCCAACCATTCCTCTAATTCCAGCAGTTGATTTAAGTGATTTATCAATACTTACTCCAAATTATATTGAACGAAAACATTTACTTAAACCAGGTGATTTATTACTAGGTAATTCCTGGGTTGATTCTTGTCTTACTCCAGGCCTTTTAGATCGTTCAAACAGAGATCAATTAAAATGGTCTAAACCTAGTGTAGATGATGATGTTCCAGATTGGAAAAGATATACACAAGAAAGGATGGTAAAACCTGTTTCTACGGTTAATGTTGGATTAAATCTTGGCAATAGATATTCTTCTGTACCAGATTTAACTGATAATAGTGAATCTGCTTATGATATTTTTAAAAAAGCACAAGAACAATTACTTGCTAAAGTTGGATTACCAGGACGATCTGTTACTGATTTCCTACCTTCTATCACAGATGAATCAGTGCCATTATGGAAAAGCATTAAACAAGAAAGATATAAACCAAAACCATCAGTTGATTTAAGTGATTCATCAACACATGTAATAAGACCTAATTATGTTCATAAGCCAGAACCTTTAGTTGATGTTAATGAATTATTATATGCTAGTTGTGGTGTAACAAAACCAACAGTTGATTTTGTTGATCCAATTGAAACATATTTACCAAATTATAGAAAAAGTGTTGGAGTTTCTAGTTCCAATGATGATGAACCAGTTTTGAGTTTAAGAGATAGACTTTTAAATCAAGGATTACTATTAAACCCAACCAGATCTCAAATTTCTGATGTTGATTTAAGTGATTTATCAACATGTAGAACAATACCTGATTATGTTTATAAGCCAGAACTAATCATGCCTCAAATTCCTGTTGATGATATGGAACCTGTTGTTCCAATAGGTAATAGATTTATGAATTATGTCACACCTGGTCTAGAACCTTCATGTAAACCAAGAGTAATAGTATCAGAATTAAATACAAACTTAGAAATTTTAGGGAAAGGATTCTGGCCATCATTTGATGTAATCGCAAAACCTCTTTACATTGCTCCAGAACCTGTAGAAGAAGAACCTGTTCTTACAGCTTTCAGTACATGTATGCAAGAACCTGTTTATGAACCAAGATCTATTAAAAAACCTAAGAAATATCATACTTCTGAACCAACACCTAGAATTGAACCAGTAAGATTTGATTGTGATCAAAATGCTGATTCAGAACAATTAGTTAGTGTTGATGATATATTATCTGGTAAGGTTACCTTAAGTACAAAAAAAAGTAAAACAGATAAATTTAGTACATGTATGCAAGAACCAACTGTTTATAATCCTGGACCTGTAGAAGAAGAACTTGTTCTTACAGCTTTTAGTACATGTATGCAAGAACCTGTTTATGATCCAGAACCTGTAGAAGAAGAACCTGTTCTTACAGCTTTTAGTACATGTATGCAAGAACCTGTTTATGAACCAAAACATGATATTAAAGAGTTTGTTAAGAAATACAATCAAGAACATGATATTAAAGAGTTTGTTAAGAAATACAATCAAGAACATAATCCTGAACCTACACCTAGAATTGAACCAGTAAGATTTGATTGTGATCAAAATGCTGATTCAGAACAATTAGTTAGTGTTGATGATATATTATCTGGTAAGGTTACCTTAAGTACAAAAAGAAGTAAAACACCTAAAAAAAAAGAGGAAAGGTATATTATAGGACAAGATGTTACAGATGTTATTATGAAATACAATCAAGAAAATTAAAAAAAACGTTTTGAAAATGAGTTTTTTGAACTATGTCCAAGTGTGTTTAAGAAATAAATCTATATAGGCAATGACTAAAAAGCCTAAAAAGGACTAATTATAAATATTAGAAGTGTGTAATATAAGTTAAAATGAATAGAAGAAGCTTTTTACAAAGTTTATTAGCAGTTCCTTTAGCTTTATCTACACCTAAAGTAGTAGATAAAGGGCTAGAATTGATTGCAAGTGCAGATGCAAGTGAAAAAGCACCAATTTCTGAAACAGAATTTGAAAGATTAGTTGGTTATGACACAGTTGATCAAGTATTAGATGAATATGGTATTGGCTCAGTTGATGATAGTTCTTATCAAAGAAAAGTATATGATTCCGATAAACATGTAATGGTAGTTTTTTATAATAATAGAGCATTAGGTTCTAAAGGATTAAGTGTTTTAGCAGGATTATTTAGCCAAGAGTTTGGATCTAATTTTGATAATTATGCATACAAACTTAGTGAAAGTGATTCAACACCAAATGATCTTACAATTAAAATGTTCAAAGAACATGGTATCAAAAAAACACCTGCAATTGTTATTTATAAAAATTCAGACCTCCCTGATGTAACTGAAAGGGTTATAAGTGGCATTTCAACACATCAAAATCTTAATAAAATGTTTACATTAGTAGCAAAATATATTAATAGTAGTATTATATAATTATAAATAATGTATAAAAGAGGTTTTATCACACTTATATTAATAATTCTCTTATTATTTCTAATTCCATTTGTAAACTCTGATTTTGATACTGGAGAAAATCCTGAAGGTAATATTGATTCAGTTGAAGCAGCACAAGAAGCCTTCACCAATGGAAATGCACAAGGTGCCACATTACAGACTGATGCTGAAGCGAATACAAATTATGGTTCTAAGGTTGGGATGAAAATTGGAACAACAGTTACAACTCAGCCAGGAATGGCAACTTTAGATTCTAAAGACACAGTCAAAGAAGATGATAATTCATACACAAACGTAGAAAACCTAGTCATTACAGAAAATACTGTCTCTGTTGATTCAGCAGATTCATTAGAATCAAATGGAGTAATAGCTACAGGCGTAACAGACTTCTCACAGACTAAATCAACTGGTTCATTTGACATTAAACATGCTGATGCACTTCAAGTAGGCACAACAATCCTAACAAATGTAGATAATCTAAACTTCTTCAATGATGTTTTAGACTTTGAACATGCTGATTATCTTAAAACAGATCAGTTTGAAG
>Ga0233437_1004172_pt1 | contig 17521 bp, 22 predicted proteins | sample SI_122_August201_FD_182714 | JGI IMG/M metagenome (GOLD analysis project Ga0233437, IMG submission 182714) | Seawater microbial communities from Saanich Inlet, British Columbia, Canada - SI_122_August2016_200_MG | ecosystem: Environmental > Aquatic > Marine > Inlet | place: Canada: British...
GTATTTTAATTTGGGGCTTGTAGAAACAAGGATTTACAAAACAAAAATCCATAGTTTAACTAAAAGACTCTCAGAAGTAGAAGAAGCAATCGTCTCAGCAGAATATTTGAAACTAACAAGAACAACTCGCGGTTGGAGAAAAGCATTCTGGAGAGCATATTACAAAATAAGAAAATGATTTTTCTTTAGTTGAGCTAAGCTTTTTAATTACTTGTTTATTCTTTTCTATTATGATTGCTGACGAAGAAACACAATTAGAAATAAAGGCTTTTTTAAAAAAACATATTCCTGAAGTTGAAGCAGAGATCGAAACATATATTCCTCGCGAAGCTACAAAAGAATGGATTGAGAGCGCACTAGGAAAAACTGTGTTTGAATTAGATTTAGAAGCGTATTCTGCTGGAGCAAATAGGCCAATTTGGGATTTGCTTGATCGAGGTGGAAAAAGACTTCGCCCAATTTTAACTTGCGTTTGTGCAGAAGCTGTTGGTGGAAAATGGGAAGATGGCCTGAAAATGGCACCAGTTGTTGAACTTATACATAATGGAACGTTGATGCAAGATGATGTGGAAGATGATTCCCAAGCAAGAAGGGGACAACCATGCACTCATCACAAATTTGGAATTGACACAGCAATTAATACTGGAACAATAATGTACTTTTGGCCAATGGCTAAAGTATTAACTAATAAATTTTCTCTTGGAGACGAAAAGAAATTAAAAATCTATGAATTATTTGTTCGAGAGATGTTACGTGTTTGTTCAGGACAAGTATGGGATATTGCATGGCATAACGGCGGTTTTACACCTGATGAAACACAATATCTTAATATGTGTTTATCAAAAACAGGCGTTTTAACCAAATTCGCATGTCAATTAGGCGCAATAATGGGTAATTCTAACGAAGAACAATACGTAGAACTTGGGAACTTTGGTCAAATTATAGGTGTGGGTTTTCAGATACAAGATGATGTACTTGAATTAACTGAAACAAACTTTAAAGAAAATAAAGGTAGTGCTGGCGGAGATATTCACGAAGGAAAACGAACATTAATTGTTATTAGAACACTTGAAAAAGCAACAAAAGAAGATAAAGAAAGGTTAATAGAAATTCTTGATTCGCACACAGAAAAAGAAGAAGAGATCCTAGAAGCGATTGATATAATAAATAGATATGACGGAATTGATTATTCAAGAAAAAAAGCTGAACAATTGATAACTGGAGCATGGAAAGGAATTGATTCTGTTTTGCCAAAAAGCAACGCAAAAACAATCTTAAAGAAAGTTGCAGAATATCTAGTTGATAGAAAAATCTGATTATTATGATTTGTTTTCAATAGGCAAGTTTAAATTAGTGAATTACTAATTATTATTGAGCAAATTATGCTTGGTGTAATAAATGGTTTCAAAAACAGAACAAAGAAAAAAAGATCATCTTGAATTATGTTTGGGAAAAGATGTTGCTTTCAAAGAAAAAACTACTTTACTTGAAGACATCGAATTACATTATAATTGTCTTCCAGAAATTTCTATGAGCGAAGTTGATTTATCTACTAGCTTTCTAGGAAAAAACTTTGAATTTCCATTTATTGTTTCAGCAATTACTGGCGGTGCACAAGCAGCAAAAAAAATTAACAAAGATATTGCTATTGCTTGTCAAGAAGAAGGTATAGGGATGGGTCTTGGGAGTATGAGAGCAATGCTTGAAGACCCAAAGCTTACTAGTACGTATTATGTGAAAGATGTAGCGCCTGATATTTTTGTTGCAGGAAATATTGGAGCAGCGCAAATAAAAGATTATTCTCCACAAGAACTAAATGAAGCAATTAATGAAATAGAATTAGATTCTCTTGCAATACATGTTAATGCTGGGCAAGAAGCAATGCAACCTGAAGGTGATTTTGATTTTAGTGGGGTTGTTGAACGAATTCGATTATATGCAGATGAAATTTCCGTTCCTATTTACGTAAAAGAAGTAGGGCATGGAATTGGTTTTGAAGCTGCAACTGCAATAAAGAATACAGGTGTGAAAGCAATTGATGTTCAGGGTGCAGGCGGGACTAGTTGGGCATATATTGATGCACTAAGAAAAAAGAATGGTATGAATGACACCTTTCGCGAATTTGGTTTGCCTACTGCCATATCGATAATTGAAGCAAAAAATGCTTTGTTGGGTGAAAAGAAAATTGTTGGTTCTGGAGGCATAAGAAATGGGGTTGATGGAGTAAAAGCAATTATTTTAGGTGCGGATATGATTGGAAATGCTATGCCTATCTTGCAAGCACAAAACAAATCCGGATCAAAAGGCGTAATAAAATATCTTGACAAGTTTCGACAGGAAATGGAAATAACTGCATTTCTGCTTGGTTGCAAGAGTATTAGCGATTTAAAAAAGCAAGAAGTTGTGATTCTTGGAAGACTAAAAGAATGGTTGAACCAAGAGTAAACCTTTAATAACCTTTCGGCAATCAACGTAATGCACTTCGTTCTTAGTAAGGTTTTTATAGGTTAGTGGTATTGGTTGTGTAGGAGCCTGGAAAAATGCAAAACCCTCAAATTTCGATTGAAGACCGAAAAACTACTTTTAAAGAAGTAGAAAAAGGTTTTACAAAAAAACAAGCACTAAAAGAAGCGACTCGCTGTTTACAATGTACCAATCCATTATGTGTTAAGGGTTGCCCTGCAGGAGTTAATATCCCAGGATTTATAAAATTATTAAAAGAAGAAAAGATAAAAAAAGCAGCTGAACTAATAAGAGAATCAGATTACTTTCCAAGTATTTGTGGAAGAATTTGTCAACACGAAAAACAATGTGAAGCGGCGTGTATACTAGCACATAAAAATGAACAAATATGTGTTGGCGGTCTTGAGCGATTTGTTGGTGATGCGGTCGAGTTACCAAAAAAGAAAAAAGAAACCAACGGAAAGACTGCAGCAATAATTGGTTCGGGTCCAAGTGGTCTAACAGCCGCAGCAATGCTAGCATTAAAAGGAATAAATGTTACTGTTTTTGAAGTATCCAATTCGTTTGGAGGAGTAATAAAATATGGAGTTCCTGAATTCAGATTACCAAAAGATGTTGTAGCACGCGAACTAAAAGGATTACATGCGCTTGGAATTGATTTTGAACCAAATGCAAAAATTGCAGAAGAATCACTTGACAAAGCAGCAAAAAACTTTGACGTTGTTTTTGTGGGAACAGGAGTTGGAGCAACCAGAAGACTAGAAACTAACGGTTCCGAATTGAAAGGAATTATGTCTGCAATGAAATTTTTAGTTAATCTAAACCAAAGTGATATGCCAATGATTAACAAAGGAGAAAGAGTTGTTGTTGTTGGAGCAGGATATGTTGGAATTGATGCCGCAAGAAGTGCAATCCGCTTAGGTGCAAAAAAAGTTACTTGTGTAACTATCGCAAAAAAAGAAGACGCAATAAAAAGTGTTTCAGAAAAAGATTATGACGACGCAGAAGAAGAAGGAGTAAAATTCTTATTTGGATTAAAAGTAGATCGATTTGACGGAAGTGATAAGATCGAAAAAGTACATTACATAAATGGAAAAAAAGGAAGTTTGAAAGCAGATAAAGTGTTAGTGGCAGTTGGGCAAAAACATGATGATGATGAACTAAAAAAGCCGTTGAGAAATAATGGTAATGGTTGTATAGAAGTTAATGGGAACCACCAAACAAAGTTTACAAATGTTTTTGCAGCAGGAGACTGTGTACACGGCCCTAAAACAGTAATAGATGCTATCGCGGCTGGACGAGATGCAGCAAACGCAATGCTTGGGTATTTAGAAAAAAAAGAGGAAAAACAAAAAGTTAAAACAAAAAAAGGAAAGATAAAAAAGAAATAAATATTATTTTTGGAGTGGATATGATGGATAAAGAAAGTTTTGCAGGATTTTATAAAAAAGAGATAAAAGATAGACAAGAGATACTCGCAAAAGAATTTTCTCTAAGCGAAAGTGAAAAAAGGCTATTAGAAAAAGAAGGGCCACTAGATTTTGAAATTGCAAATAGAATGATAGAAAATGTTGTAGGGACATTTCCTCTACCCTATGGAGTAGCAACAAACTTTGTTATTGATGGAAAAGACTATGTAATTCCAATGGCTCTTGAAGAACCAAGTGTTGTAGCAGCAGCAAGCAACGCAGCAAAACTCTCTAGCGGATTTGAAACAGCTGCTGACGAACCAATTATGATCGGGCAAATACAAGTAGTGGATATAGAAGATGCCGAACACGCAAAGAATATTATCGAACACCATAAAACAGAATTATTAGAATTTGCAACAACAGTTGATCCCGTATTAGTAAAATTTGGTGGCGGGCCAAAAGACTTACAAGTAAACATTTTGGAAGATGAAAAAGGCAAAATGCTCGAAGTTCAATTATTAGTTGATGTGAGAGATGCAATGGGTGCAAATGCAATCAACACAATGACTGAAAAACTAGCTCCAAAAATAGAAGAACTAACAAAAGGAAAAGTAATTTTGAAAATAATTTCTAATTTAGCGATTTATAGGCGAGCACAAGCAAAAGCAATTTGGACAAAAGAAGCTCTTGGTAAAAGCACAAAAGGAAAGTTTACTGGAGAAGAAGTTGTCGAAGCAATTTTGAATGCATATAGATTTGCGGTTGCAACACAATTTCGAGCAACCACGCATAACAAAGGAATAATGAATGGTATTGATGCTGTGATGATTGCAACAGGTCAAGATTTTCGCGCAATTGAAGCCGGCGCACATTCTTTTGCAGCATATAACGGAAAATATTCGCCATTAACAAAATATTCTAAAGACAAAGACGGTAATTTAGTTGGAGAAATTGATATGCCCTTGGTGTTAGGAATCGTTGGCGGAGCAATAAAAGTTCATCCATTAGCACAACTTAGTATGAAGATTCTCGAAGTTAAAACAGCAGAAGAATTAGCAAGAATAATTGTGTCAGTTGGATTAGCACAAAACTTTGCAGCTCTTAGAGTACTTTCAACCGAAGGACTTCAAAAAGGACACATGAAATTACACGCAAAAAATATTGCTGTACAAGCAGGTGCAACAAAAGAAGAAATTAATGTGGTTGCAGCAAAAATGATTGAAGCAAAAGAAGTTTCACAAGGTAGCGCAGAAGAAATTATTAAAGAAATTCGTAAGTAATTAAAGATAAATGGGCATAATTTTTAGGTGAAGATATGGCAGGAATAATTGGATTTGGAGCGTACATACCAAAGTACAGAATCAAAGCTGAAGAAATTGCAGCAGTACAAAATGCAAATGCAGACGCGGTTAAGCGAGGCCTAGGTTTAACTGAAAAAAGTGTGCCTGGAAAGGATGAGGATACAATTACAATTTCTGTTGAAGCCGCAAGAAATGCGTTAGCTCGAGCACAAATAAATGCTTGCGAAATAGGTGCAGTTTATGTTGGGAGTGAATCTCATCCATACGCAGTAAAACCTTCTAGTGCAGTAGTTGCTGAAAGCTTAGGAGTAGGAAATGATTACACTGCAGTTGACACAGAATTTGCTTGTAAAGCAGGTAGTGCAACAATACAAATCAATGCGGGGTTAGTTGATTCAAAAATGATTAGATACGGTTTGAGTGTTGGAGCCGATACTTCACAAGCAGAACCAGGTAACGCGTTAGAGTATAGTGCAGCAGCAGGTGGCGCAGCATTTATTATTGGGCGGAATGAAGAAGCACTTGCAATCATTGATGCTACTTGTTCGTTTACAAGCGACACACCAGATTTTTGGAGACGCGCAATGCAACCATATCCTTCTCACGCAGGAAGATTCACGGGAGAACCAGCTTATTTCAAACACGTTGTTGGTGCCACAAAAATGCTTCTTGAAAAAACTCAGACAAAAATGGAGGATTATACTTACGTAGTATTTCATATGCCTAATGGAAAGTTCCCAATGAACGCTGCGAAAATATTTGGGGTAACAAAAGAACAAATAGAACCAGGTTTAATCGTAACAAAAATCGGTAACACTTATTCAGGTTCCTCTTTGTTAGGTCTTGCCTCGGTTTTAGATATTGCAAAACCAGGTGACAAAATATTAATGACTTCTTATGGTTCAGGAAGTGGAAGCGATTCGTTCGCACTAACCGTAACGGAAAAGATGCGTGACGCACAAGATCGAGCAAAAAAAACACAAGACTATGTAGACAGAAAAGAATATTTAACATATCCACAATATGCAAAACACATGGAGACAATACATTAGGTGATTTTATGCAGATAAATTTGAGAGAAAAAGTAGTAAATTTATTTATTACTATTGTAATTTATTGGGTTTATGTAAGCCTTTTACCAACTCTAGGATGGATGCCAAACCAGATAGAAATAATTCTGTATTTTATTATTCCATTTGTTGTAATTTATATTGTAGTGTCTTTAATTACTTATTTTATTAAAGGTGGAAGAAAATGAATGTAGGCGTATTAGGAATAGGAATCACCAAATTCGGTGAGCGTTGGGATCAAGGTTTGAGAGAATTACTTTTGGACGCACAAGTAAAATCGTTAAAAGATGCAAATATAACTGCTGATGAAATTGACGCGCTCTACACAGGAAACATGGGTGGTGGTTCACTTAGCGGACAATTACATATTGGAGCAATGGCTAGCGAAAACTTAAATATTAACGCTCCAGCTGTGCGAGTAGAAGGAGCTTGTGCTTCTGGTTCACTAGCATTAAGACAAGGAATTTTAGCAATCCAAAGTGGAGAAGCAGATATAGTACAAGTAAATGGAGTAGAAAAAATGACTGACGTGTCAACAGAACAAGTAACTACAATGTTAATGGGTGCTGGAGACGAAGAACTAGAAGGATTCAACGGATTAACTTTTCCAGGACTATACGCGTTACTAGCAAAAGCATATATGACAAAATACCCTGCGCTAACAAGAGATTTATTAGCAGAAGTAAGCGTGAAAAACCATTTCCACGGAGCAAGAAATGATTATTGTCAGTTTAGAAAAGAAATTAATATTGACACAGTAAAAAATGCTACAATGGTTGCAGATCCACTAACGTTATTTGATTGTTCTCCAATAACTGATGGAGCCGCAAGTATTATTTTAGCTAGCGAAGAAAAAGCAAAAGCGTTAGGTGCAAAAGTTTCGATTGTTGGTTCGGGAATGGGAACAGATTCGCTCTCACTTGCACGAAGACAAACTCTAACAGCAATTCCAGCTGGAAGAATAGCTGCAGAGAAAGCTTATGCACAAGCAGGCATTACAGCAGAACAAGTTTCTTTCGCAGAGGTTCATGATTGTTTTACAATAGCAGAAATCATGGCTGTTGAAGCACTAGGATTTGCAAAAGAAGGAGAAGGATACAAATTATACGAAAACAAAGACACTTATTTTGACGGAAGAATTCCAATTAATACTTCTGGTGGACTAAAAGCTTGTGGTCACCCAGTTGGAGCAACAGGAATAAAACAAGCTATTGAAGCAACAATGCAATTACGTGGTGAAGCAAAAGATCGCCAAGTAAAAAATGCTAGTATAGGAGTAACACACAACGTTGGTGGTAGCGGAGCAACCGCAGCAGTACATGTGTTTAAGAAGGTGAAATAGATGTTTAGGGACAGTTCAATAATTAGATGGAGAAATTATTCTGATCGATACGCACTAGAAGGTTATGAGTGTAGTAATTGTAGCAAAAAGTACTTTGAAAAAAAAGGTATGTGTGTTTGTGGTTCGCTTGATTTTAATAACATTGATTTTTGTGGAAAAGGCAGAATAGTTTCTTTTACAAAAATACATGCGGGTCCGGAAGTATTTGCAGAACAAACACCTTATTGTGTAGGAATAATAGATCTTGATGAAGGTGCAAGGGTTACAGCACAAATAATTGATAGTAAATACGAAGACCTTTCAATAGGACAAGAGGTTGAAGCAGTATTTAGAAAGTTTTACAAAAGTGGAAAAAAAGGAGTAATCCACTATGGAACAAAATTCCGGCCAAAGTTCTAAGGACTTTTGACTAACTTTTATTTTTGGTTTTTGATAAGATGGATAAAGCAATTGGAAGAGGATATGGAAAACTAATTCTGTTTGGAGAACAATTTGTTGTTCACGGTGTTCCAGGAATAGCAACAGGAATAGATAAATACTTTCAAATCGAAATGGAAAAAATAGAAGAAAACGATATTATTATTGAAGACAATGTTTTCTATAATGAAACCGCGCAATTCTCAAAGGATCCTGAGCATATCAAATGTACAACAATAAGACCATTTATTGATCACTTTAAAATTAATAATGTGAAATCAACTTTTAGTGGAAATCTAGAGAAAAAAGGTATGGGGATGTCAGCAGCTTATGCTGTTGCTACAATAAGAGCTGCGAACGAATTATTTTCACTAGGTCTTGATGATAAAGAAGTTAATAAATGGGCTTATGAATGTGAAAAAGTGCCTCATGGTAATCCATCAGGGATAGATAATACTTGTGCGACATATGGTAAAACAATTTGGTTTGAGAAAAATATGTCAGGTGGAGAAAACAAAATAGAATTATTTTCGCTAAAAAAGCCGTTGTTATTAGTTATTGGGAATACTTGCAAAAGCGCTTCAACAGGAGAATTAGTTGCAGGAGTAACAAAACTAAAAGAATCTGATCCGGATAAATATGATCCGATTTTTGAAGATGCAAAACAAATTGTTGTTGAGGCAAAACAAGCACTTGAAAGTGGTGACTTGGAAATGATTGGAGAATTAATGAATAATAATCAAGCATTGTTAAGAGAAATCGGTGTTTCTTGTGACGAGCTAGAAGATTTAATCGAAATAGCTCTTGAGAAAGGTGCTCTTGGTGCAAAACTTTCTGGTGCAGGTGGCGGAGGAATAATGTTTGCTCTCGCAAAGAACACAGATGTACAAGAAGAAATTGCAAAAGCTTTTGAAAAAGAAGGATATAAAGCAGTGAAAATAGTTGTTGGAGGGGTAGAATGAAAGTAACAGCTATAGCAAATGCCAATATTGCGTTAATCAAATACTGGGGGAAAAAGAACTCAGAACTAAAAACTCCGTACAATAGTAATACTTCAGTTACGTTAGATGGATTGAAAACAACAACAACAGTTGAGTTTGGAGATTATGAAAAAGATATTTTTATTTTAGATAAACAAGAATATTTTGAGGGTAGTGGAGAGTATGACACCGCAAAAGGACAGTTAGATTTAATTAGAGAAAAAAGTGGTGAAGTGAAAAAAGCAAAGGTTGTTTCCGAAAATGATTTTCCCACGGCAGCAGGATTTGCGTCTAGTGCTTCAGGTTTGGCCGCACTAACTTTCGCAGCAGCAAAAGCAGCTAATCTCAAAGCAACAACAAAAGAGCTAAGTGTTATTGCGAGAATGGGTTCTGGTTCTGCAAGTAGAAGTTTGATAGATGGATTTGCGGTATGGCATGCTAGCGAGGTGAGTGAAGAAAGTTTTGCAGAACAAATAATGCCAAAAGAGCATTGGCCAAAATTTAGAATACTTGGTTGTGTGATATCAAAAAAAGCAAAGAAAACAAAATCTAGAGCAGGAATGAAACAAAGTGTTGTAACGTCTCCAATTTTTGAACAATGGTATACTACGGCAGAAAAAGACGCTAAGAAGATGATTGAATTAATTAAGTCAAAAGATTTTGAAGGCGTAGGAGAACTAGCGCAAAGTAATTGCGTTTTAATGCATGCGTGTGCAATGACAACAAAACCAACAATAATGTATTGGACTCAAGGGACTATGCAAGTAATTCAAAAAGTATTAGAATTACAAAATGAAGGTGTAAAAGCATATTTTACTATTGATGGTGGGCCACAAGTAAAAGTAATTTGTTTAGAAGAAGATGTGCCAAAACTAAAAGAAATATTAATCGGTCTTGAAATGGTTCAAGAAATAATTGAGTGCAAGCCAGGAACTGCTCCAAAAACAACCAAGGAACATTTGTTCTAGGGTGATGAAATGAAAATTAGTGCACCAGGAAAACTAATGCTTTCAGGAGAATGGAGCGTGCTAGAAGGAAAACCCTGTATAATACTTGCTCTTGATAAAAAAGTTTCTGTTGAAATCGAAGAAAAAGAAGAACTAACAATTAATGCACCCGATTTTGGCATTAGTGGAGTCAAAACAATACTCAAAGATGACAAAGTTTCGCTAGATGCTAGCGAAGAAGAGAAGAATATTCTAAGATTAGTTTCAAACGCAACCGAAGTTTCGCTAAAATACTTAAAAGAAAAAGGAATTGGAATAAAAACTTTTGAATTAACTACTCATTCAAAAGAAACTGCGGTAGAAGTTGACGGAAAAAGAGAAAAACTTGGTTTTGGTTCAAGTGCAGCAATAACTGTGGCAACCGTTGGGGCAATTTTAACATTTCATGAACAAGGTATTGCAACACAAGGAGAAAAAGAAATTGTTTACAAGTTAGGTGTGCTAGCGCATTATTTTGCACAAGGAAAAGTTGGTTCTAGTTTTGACGTGGCCATTTCAACTTTTGGCGGTTTGACAAAATACACTAAACCCGATATGAACTGGGTTGTTTATGAAGCACAAAAAGAAAACATATTAGATTTAGTTGAAAAAGATTGGCCTAATTTTGAAATAAAAAACATTTCTGTTCCAAAAGATATTTTATTTAGTATTGGTTTTACTGGAAAAGGGTCGTCCACAAAAGAACTTGTAATAAAAATGAGGGAATTCAAAGAAATTAATTCTGGAGAATATTGGCGGATCTATAATGCAATAAGTGATACAACTAAAAACATTGATTTTTATATAAATGAAAACAATCCAAAAGAAATATTAGAATTAATTAAACGAAACCGGCAATTGTTAAACGACTTGAGCAAGAAAAGCGAATTACCGCTCGAAACAAAAGAACTAGCATTATTAGCAGATCTTGCGGATGAAGCCGGAGGCGCAGGAAAGTTCTCTGGAGCCGGTGGCGGCGATTGTGGGATTGCAGTTTCATTTGATCCAGGGATAAAGAAAAAGATCGAAGCAAAATGGAAAGAAAATGGTATTTTTCCAGTCAATGTAAGTATTTCAAGAGAAGGAGTGAAAGTTGTTTAAAAAAGTTCTCTTGTAGGATAGCTTTTTATTAGTCAGTATAGTTAATGTGTGTGAGTCTTATGAAACAAGTAATATTACTGGGAAGAGGAGGCCAAGGAGCAGTTACAAGCTCAAGAGTACTAGCAATAGCTGCATTTGAAGATGGAAAGTACTCTCAAGCATTCCCTAATTTTGGAGTAGAACGAATGGGTGCACCTGTGCGAAGTTACGCAAGAATCGATGACAAATTTATTAATTTACGGGAACAAGTTTACGAAGCAGATTACGCAATTATTCTAGATCCAACTTTATTACAATCATTTCATGAAAAAGTTTCGGACACAGTAATAATTAATTCAAACAAAGATCCAAAAGACATTAAGCTAGATACAAAAGCAAAAATAAAATGTGTTGATATTACAAAAGTAGCTCTAGCAGAAATAGGTAAACCATTTGTAAACATTGCAGCACTTGGAGCATTTGCAGCTATAACTAGCGAAGTAACTCTTAAAGGTTTAGAAAAAGCAATTCAACAACAAATGGGTAACAAAGGTGCGATTGTTGAAAAAAATCTAAACGCAGTAAAAAAAGTTTTTGAGGCGGCGAAAAAATGACAAAAGAAAAATTAGAATTTAACAAAGGAGCAATTATCCATGCACCAGGTTCAACAATGAAATATAAAACAGGGGACTGGAGAACATTCAAGCCAACAATCGACAATTCAAAGTGTATTAAATGCGGAAAATGTTGGATGAATTGTCCAGATGCCGCAATTAGAAAAACAGCGAGTGGTTTTTTTGAAATAGATTATGATTATTGCAAAGGATGTTTGATTTGTGAAAAAGAATGTCCTGTAAGATGTATTACACATAAGGTGGAAGAGAAATAGGTGGTATGATGGTAGATTTGTTAGGTAAAGGTAAGAACGCACGAAATGCAAGAGAACAACGCAAACATGAGTTGATTAAAGAAGGAAATCTAATTGCTCGCGCGGAACATGAAAATGCAAACAAGTTGTCTGCAGAATCGCGAAAAAAATTGCCAGAAATGCATCGTCGTTTTTCAGATGCAACTGAAAGGCGCCTAGTTAGGAAAAGAAAAGTCAAAGCACAAAAATTGTTTATTATTCGACGAGCAAAAAATTGGATGAGGAGAAGGAGATAAAATGCCAAAAAACGTTGTTATTAGTGGGAGTGAAGCGATTGCAGAAGCAGTTAAACTTTGTAAACCAAAGGTTCTACCAATGTATCCGATTACTCCATCTACATTAGTTCCTGAAAGACTAGCCGACTTTGTGTTTGATGGAGAACTAGATGCAGAAATGATTCATGTTGAAAGCGAGCACTCTGCAGCAAGCGCTTTGTTTGGTGCGTACGCAACTGGCGTTCGAGCATTCACTGCGAGTGCAAGTAACGGAATTGCTTTGATGCACGAAATAATACCAATTATTTCTAGTGCAAGATTTCCAGCAGTAATGAGTGTAGCAAATCGAACTATAAGTGGGCCAATAAATATTTGGAATGATCATAGCGATGCAATGAGTGAGCGAGATCAAGGTTGGATACAAATGTATTGTGAATCAAGCCAAGAAGCATTTGACACTATTATTATGGCTTACAAAATAGCTGAGAAGGAACAAGTTTCTCTACCAGTAATGGTTTGTATAGATGGATTTGCGTTATCACACGTGTACGAACCAGTTCAAATAGAAGATCAAAAGAAAATAGATTCTTTTTTGCCCAAGTATAAACCAAAAACCTACTTAGATCCAAAAAAGCCTACTACTGTTGGACCAATTGGTTTTCCAAATAGTTTTTTTGAATTCCATGAACAAGAACAAATAGCAATGAGTGAAGCGCTAGCAGAAATACCAAAAGTACACAAAGAATTTGATAATGAATTTGGAAGAAAATATGGTAATGGTTTAGTTGAATTAATAAAAATGAAAGATGCGAAATACGCATTAATTGCAAACGGAACTAGTGTAGGAACAGCACGCGTTGTTGTAGACAAATTAAGAAAAGAAGGTAAAAAAGTTGGTTTAATTAAATTAAAAACGTTTAGACCGTTCCCTGCAGAAGAAATAAGAAAAGCTTGTAAGAATTTGAAAGGTTTAGGTGTAATCGATAGACATGTTTCTCTTGGAAGTGAAGGCGCAATGACACTTGATATTAAAGCAGCTCTTAGCGACGAAAAATGCAAGGTAGAAGGATTCATTTCTGGTCTTGGTGGACGTGATATCGACACAAAGAGACTCATAAAAGCATTTAGTATTCTTGAAAAAGGCGAAAAAGGGGTTTGGTTGAAATGAGACCGTTGACTGAAAGAGTAAAAAGTGTTGCAAAAATATTTCATCATCCAAAAGCGGGGGCTGAAGCAAAGAGATTTGTTCGAAAAGGAGTAAAAATTGTAGTATTCCAAGAAGCTATTGAAAGATTAGGAATAAAAGATATTCAGACGAGAAAAAAAGTCTTCGAAGCACTTAATGAATGTGATAGAAAATTGCAAGTACAATCCAAATTACAAAATAGTGAAGGTATGCATGATGTCAATGTGGAATTTAGGCAAAAGTTGGCCACACTTCTTGGAGACGAACAGTTAAGCCAACTCGCCCGAGAAACATTTGGATTATTTCCGAAAGTTATGCGTGGAGTAGATAGAAAAATTAAACAAGTATAAAAAAAGGATTAGGTGAATTTTATGACTGTGATGGGTATTAACGAAAAAGAACTCTTTGCGAGCGGACACAGAGCTTGTGCAGGGTGCGGAGAAGCACTAGCATTAAGACATATTCTAAAAGCAGCTGGAGAAAAAACAATTATCGCACAAGCAACGGGTTGTATGGAAGTAGTTTCAACACCCTACCCACAAACCGCTTGGAAAGTTCCTTGGGTTCACTGTGCATTTGAAAATGCTGCAGCAGTAGCAAGCGGAGTTCGAGCCGCATTAAATATGAAAGGAGATAAAGAAACAAATGTTATTGCAATGGGTGGAGATGGAGCAAGCTTTGATATAGGGTTTGGCTCACTCTCAGGAGCACTTGAACGCGGGCACAAATTTTTGTATGTGTGTACTGATAACGAAGCTTATATGAACACGGGAATTCAAAGAAGTGGAGCAACATTCCCTTATGCTAATACTACAACTTCTCCAGCAGGAAAAGTTATTCCGGGGAAACAACAACCAAAGAAACCGCTACCTTTTATCGTTGCAAGTCACGGAATCGAATATGTTGCTACCGCAAATGTTTCTAACTTAATTGATCTAAAAAACAAAGTAGAAAAGGCACTTGCAATAAACGGGCCAAGCTTTTTACACGTTTTAGTTCCTTGTACGCCCGGATGGAAAATAGATGCGTCTATTACAATAAGGGTTGCACAAAAAGCAATTGATACTTGGGCAGCACCGGTATATGAAATAGAAAGAGGTGTGCTAAAACTAACTCAAAAACCAGAACAAAAACCAATAGAAGAATATTTGATGATGCAAGGAAGATTCAAACACGTTACACCTTCCATCGTAGAAAAAATTCAAGAATACGTTGACAAAAGAAAGAAATTCCTAGAAGAAAACGATGGCAAACAATTGTTTGATGTACTCTATTAGTTTTATGAATTCAAAAGAAATTATTTCTAATATAAAAGAAATTTACCAAAGATTTACTGTTCCAAAAAATATGCAAATGCATATGTTTCGTGCCGCAGCAGCCGGAGAAATGGTCATTGATAATTGGTTTGGTCCAAAAATCAATGGTAACGATATTATAGCTGCTTTATTATTACACGATTTAGGTAATATTGTAAAAATGGATGTTGAAGATGAAAATGGAGTGTCTGCAAAGCTACTAAAAGAACATAATGACAAACCTATGGATTTTTGGAGAGAAAAAAAGAAAGAGATGATCAAAAAATACAGTGAAAACGATCACGATGCAACCAATAAAATGATTGAAGAACTTGATGTACCAAAAGAAGTCAAATTTATTGTGACAAAAGGAATTTTTCTCGATAACGATTTTACTCTGGCATCAGATAACTGGGAACTTAAAATAAAAGCGATCTCTGATCAAAGAATTGGTCCTTGGGGTGTGCTAAGTTTAAAAGAAAGGTTTGAAGACGTAAAGATACGTTACTTGAAAAGAACTAGTGGAAGTAGCATTAATCATCCAAAAGCGCAAGAATATATTAACTGTGCTTTCAAACTACAAGAACAAGTTTTTGCTAATTGTAAAATAAAACCAGAAGACATTAATGATAGTACAATAAAACCATATCTTTTGAAATACTTAGGTGAGTAAATGAAAGAAATAGAAGTAAAGATATTAGAAATTGATAAAGAAAAAATACTCGAGCAGCTTCTTGCGTTTGGTGCAGTGAAAGTTGCAGAAGGAGAGATATATTCAACTTTTTTTGATTTTTCCGATGGCACATTGAAGAAAAATAAAAAATCATTAAGGCTTCGTAATCATAACAATCGAAAATTCATGACTTATAAAGCGCATATTTCACAAGTTGGAACAAAACAAGAAGAAGAGTTTGAAGTAGATGTTTCTAGTTTAGATGAAATGGAAAATATTCTCAAGAATATTGGAATTGATAGAGTGGATGAATTGAAAGGCAAAAGAACGAGTTACAAACTTGGCAAAATTAGTTTTGAATTTGATGAATACGATGGTATTCCGAGTTATATGGAAATAGAAGCGCAAAGCGAAGAAGAAATTAATGCGTGGGTTCAAAAATTAGGAATCAACAAAGAAAAAGTTACTCCGTGGGGTAGTCGCGAACTATTTGCGCATTATGGAAAAATACTGTATTATTAATTTCTCAACAATCGTTGTACTCTCTCAAATGGCAATCCACTTCGTTCACAAAGAGAAACTACTTTGTCTTTGTTTCCTTTAAGGCCCTTCCAATCGATAACGATTTCTTGTGCCTTTGTTTTTGAAATCATTTGCTCTAGTAGTCCTTTGTTGAGATCTTCGAGAGCATATTGTGGACAAATATGTCCAAAAGAATACTTTCTTCGTAAAGATAGCTTGGTAAAGTCCGGAGCGTAGTGTCCGCCACCAATCCCAATAACTATTTTGTCTTTGTTTTGTGTAAACGTTGATTCTACAACAACTTCGGCTACCAAGCGAGCATATGTTTCATTAGCCCATTCTTTCTCGGTACTGCCAAGTTCGATAAAACAAATATTTTTTTTAGGTGTTGGGCCATGATGCGTTACTTCATAGCAAACTGTAAAATCATCTAACTTATTCATGTACTTTTTGTGTTCTAGTGCGCGCAAATAATTTGCATTTAATCTTGGTAAAGCACCGGCAAGAGTCTTGTCTTCTCCACCAAGTTCAGCAACCGAAAAATTACCTAAACTATGTACCGTAAGAGATTTTGTTCCAGCAGCACTTGCATGTTTTGACAAAACGATGATATTATGCTCTTTAACTTTTGATAGAGGCATATGTGTGGTATCAAAATCAAATTCATAGTAATTTGCCCAATCGGGTAAACCACGTTTATGTAATTGTTTTGAAATATTAACGCTTGCTACATCTTTTGTGGCGCATACTATTGCAGTTTTTTCCATAGTAATCATTTGAATGGAGGGTCTTTTAATCTTTGTTCCCAGTATCGTTTAGCGTGCGGGCTAACTGCGAAATGCAATAGGGTTCTATGGATGAATGGTTGTCTACAAATAACCTCTAATTCTTCTTCAACATATAACGCCGTCTTTGTGGTTAATTGCAATCGCGCAAGTTTTATTTTTTGGCTTTCAATTGCACGAATAAGGGTTCTTATTGTCATATTGGATAATCCATATTTCTTCCCAAAAGCGTTTTTTCCAATAAAATGACTTTTTACCCCTTCTACCGAAACAACGCCATGGTGTTCTAAATATTTAATTAACTTTTCTGGAGTGTCGGTATGTTTCGAACGTGCAAAGTCGCTATGCCAATCAAAACCAGCGTCTTTCAGAGCTTTTTTTAATGCGCGAGTCTTTTGAGCCGTGCTTAGTTTTTTTAATTCTCCTGCGGTTACAACTGTTGTTAATCCGCGGGTAGTTTGTTTCAAATTTCTGTCGGTTAGTCTTCGACCAAAATCACCTAACAAACGGAGTTTTGATGGTAATTCTTTTTCATGTTGTTCTTGTAATTTTCTTGTTCGCGCGGCTCTGCCTTTTGAACCAACTTCGGGACCGGTAGGGGTTTGCCTTGCTCTTCGTCCCCTTGCAGTCATACTAATATTACTGGCACTAACCCTTAAGTAACTTTTTAAAGATTCTTTTATTCTATTTTTTTGAGAGGTGGTTTTATGCCAGTTGAATACGGAGAATTTAAAGGAAACAAAATAATTACGTTAAAAAGAGATGAAAACGATTCTTATCCTTTCTCATTTGGAAAAGGAAAAGCAAAATTAATCGTAGAAAATCTTGAAGCAATTCAAGCATTTGCAGAAGAAGAGTAATTCAGT
>Ga0233437_1004174_pt1 | contig 17520 bp, 15 predicted proteins | sample SI_122_August201_FD_182714 | JGI IMG/M metagenome (GOLD analysis project Ga0233437, IMG submission 182714) | Seawater microbial communities from Saanich Inlet, British Columbia, Canada - SI_122_August2016_200_MG | ecosystem: Environmental > Aquatic > Marine > Inlet | place: Canada: British...
TGCACTGATTCATGGAAATATGATCCAAAACCACACTTTGGTAAACACGAAAAAATAGAGCAACGAAATCCAAAAGAAGTCTGGCAAAATGCCCCAAAATCAATCAAAATATTCAACCCCGCTTTTGAAGAAATCCCTGTAAAATATGCAACAGGAATAATATCTGAGCTAGGAATATTTTCTCATAAAAAATTCATAAAACAAACCAAGAAAACATATCCTATATTATTCTAACTTAGTCTAAATAATTTTTTACAATCCACCAACGACTTCTTCAAATAACAATCCTTTTGTTCTTGCCAGATCTACAGAAACACCATAACCTTTGGTGGTTTCTTTTAAGTCTTCTAACATTAAAAACACAGGATCTTTCTTGCCAAAATGTACGGCAAGCCATGCCTCTGCTCCAAAACCATTAGAAAACTCTCTAAGTTGTTCAATTTCCTCTCTCGGCAAATACAAATTTTTACCTTTAATCTTTTTACATTCAATCGCCAATTTTCTACTACAGTTTCCTGCTAAAATATCTGGAGAAGGATACCTACTTGAACCAGAACCAGCGGCTCTAATGGCAAACCACCCACCTGTACAAAATAATTTTATTAATTCTCTTTCAAATTGTGTTCCTTTTGATTTTGTATTCATACTTTCCAACTAGATCAAATTCTATAAAAAATATCCTTTTTTTTGCTAAAAGAGCGTTAAAATCTCTTAAAACCTTTTAGAAACCCCAAAAAACACCTTTTTCAAAACTTTTAAATATAAACAACACCTAACAACCCTAAACAAGCTCAAACAAACAGGTGATAATTATGGCAAAAAGACTAATTCCTTTAGCGGCAATGGAAAAAATTCTAAAAAATAGCGGCGCAGATAGGGTATCAGATAAAGCTAAAGCAGCACTAAAAACAGTTGTAGAAGATAAAGCAGAAGAAATAGCAACACAAGCAGTAAAGTTTGCTTCTCATGCAGGAAGAAAAACAGTAAAAGCAGGAGACATAAAACTAGCATCCAAAACTTATTGATAACAAATAAGATTTTAATATTGGCGCCTTTATAATTTGACTTTCAGAAAATCATGCGCAATATAAGTCTCTGGAAAAATATCTTTTGCATCTTTTTCTAATTGTTCTAATGTTTTATATCTTTGAGAAAAATGTGCTAAATACAACTTTTTTACATTTGCCTGAGATGCAATTGTTGCAGCTTGCGCAGAAGTCAAATGAAAATATTCTCTAGCTTTTTCTTCATCTTTTGCTTCATATGTTGCTTCACAAATTAAAACATCAGAATCAGTTGCTACCTTAATACAATTTTCATTAAGAGAAGTATCAAAAATAAGACTCAAAACTTTCCCCTTAACAATATATGTAACGTCATCTGGTAAAATCTTTTTACCTTTAACTTCAACACTATTCCCTCTTTGCAATTTCCCTAACACTGGCCCAGCTTTTAAGCCAAGCGCTTTTGCGTTTTTCATATTAACTCTTCTTTTATCTTTTTCAATAAATCTATAAGCTAAACAAGGCATTTTATGGTTTAGTGGAAATCCAAATACTTTTAATGTTTCATTATCAAATACTTTTCCAGATTCAATCTCACAGATTTTCAACTTAATAACATTATCAAAAATAAATGTAGAAAGAATGCCATCAACAAATTTTTTTGTCCCAATTGGCCCATAAATATACAATGTTTTTTCATAATCTGTAGCTGAAAGAGTTTGCAAAATCCCTGGCAAACCTAAACAATGATCTCCATGCAAGTGACTAAGAAGAATTCTATCAATTTTATGTAAACTTTTTCCAGCTATTCTAAACTGCCTTTGGGTTGCTTCACCACAATCTACTAAAAGACCAACCCCTTCATGTTGTATAAAAACACCTAATTGATTCCGATCTTTTGTTGCAACCATTGCTCCAGTACCTAAAAATATTGCTTCCATATCTCTTAGAAATTTTTGTCACATATATAAGCTTATTGTCTCATGACTCTCCTCCTTGGCAAATTAAGGTAAAAATCAATAGTGCCTAATTTATTTTCTATATAGAAAATAAATAGATGAAACGCAAAGCTTATTAACCTCTAATTAGAGCCTTACAATCATGCCAACAAAACCAACAGTTACATCTATATTGGTTGAGGATGTTGTCCTTACCGAGGATAGTGATGCAGCAAAAGAACTCTATAATCAGAGTAGGTATGGGTCTATCCAAGGAGATAAAGTACAACTTTCTCTTTTAGAGGCCCTTTATTTACTTGAAAAAGGCAGACTCAAAATCCTTGATGGTAGGAAAAAAGAGGTTTCTTCTGAAAAATTTCTAAAAAAAGCCAAAAAACAAGAACCAAATTTCTGGACAAGGTATTGTGTATTCAAAAACATGAGAAATAGGGGATATGTAATCAAAACAGCACTAAAATTTGGAGCAGATTTTAGAGTATATGATAGGGGAGTAAAACCTGGTGAAGATCATGCAAAATGGGTAGTCTTTCCAGTTCATGAAGGATCTACACTAACTTGGCAAGAATTCAGCTCAAAAAATAGAGTGGCCCACAGCACAAGAAAACGCCTAATGATTGGTGTAGTTGATGATGAATCAGATGTCACTTATTATGAAGTAAGATGGACAAGACCTTGAATTCATTCTTCACTAACATCATTTCTTAACTTTCACCATTCTTTCAATAACTTTTTATATACAGACAAAGCCCTGTTTTTTATGGTAGACAAAGACAAAATTCTAACTATTATGCAAGAAAAAGGCCCAATTCTACCAAAAGACCTAATGAAAGATCTTGGAGCAAACACAATACTTATTGGGGCAGCACTTTCAGAATTAGCAGCACAAAAAAAGATAGTTATCTCTCATATGAAAATTGGAGGGAGCCCAATTTATTACTTAGCAGAACATAAAGACAAACTACAAGAGTTTTCAGATCACTTAAATGAAAAAGATCAAAGAACATATGAACTTCTAAAAGAAAGGAGAATTTTAAGTGATACAGACCAAACCCCTTTAGTGAGGGTATCTTTAAGAAACATCAAGGATTTTGCAAAACCACTTGAAGCAACAGCCAAAAACACAAAAAAAATATTTTGGAAATGGTATATGCTTTCTCCAGAAGATACAGAAAATAAAATCAAAGAAGTGTTTTTACCAGAAACAAACACATCTCAGCACCCAAAATCTTCTATTGCTCCCTTACCTAAACCAACCAAACAAACAGAACCAAAAACCCAAAAACAAACAATAATTCAAAACCCCTCACCAATCGAGAAAGAACTAATCCCCTCAAAAATAACTATACAAAAAAAACTAACTAAGAAAGAACAACCAAAAATAGAAAAACACCCAGAAAAAATAGAAAAAATAGAAGAAAAATTAAGGCAAATAGATAAAGAAGAACCAATTGAATTAGAACCACAACAATTAGTCGAACCAGATGACAAACTACATAAAAAAACCAAAATCTTTTTTAACTCAAAAAATATTTTAATAAAAGAAATCAATATAATCAGAAAAAACAAAGAAATAGATTATATTGTTCAAGTTCCTTCACCAGTTGGCGAAATACAATATTATTGTAAAGTAAAAGAAAAGAAAAGAGCAAATGATGGAGATCTTGCTTCTGCATATATCCAAGCACAAGCAAAAAAACTTCCAATACTTTACATCATGACAGGCGATTTAACAAAAAAAGCAAAATCCATGCTTGAAAAAGAATTTCAGCATGTAAAATTAGCAAATTTGGGGTGAAAATATGAAACAACAATTTATGAAAGTTTTAGTTTTATGTTTGCTACTTATTTTTGTAGCAGGATGTGGTTCTGATAAAGAAGACAATGGAGAAATCCAAGTACATGATCTTCCAGATGAATTAGAAGAACACATAGACGAACTAGAAGAAGCAGAAGAAGCACTTGAAGAATACATGAATGAAGACAATGATGAACCAGAAACAACAGACGAAGAACCTGCAGAAGAAATAGAAACAACAGGAGAACTCAAAATTGGTACTGATGAACAAGAAACCCTTGAAGGAAGATTAAACAGAAATACAAAAGCAATAGCCTCAAGATCATTTACTCCACAATTAGCTGTAGGAGAAAGTATGGTACTAGGGTTTGGAATTACAAATACTCGGTCTGTTCCTTATGATTTTGATATTAAACCAGAATTCAGAAGGGCAACCTATGGAAGTGGTACAGGAATACAATTTGTAGAAGAAGAAACAGTTCTCGAATGGATAGATGGGGTTGGCGAATCTTATTATATAGATGATCAAGAACAAGTAATATTTCCATTTAAAGTAACAATTGGTGACACAATAAACTCAGATGGCGATCCGGTAGAAGAGGGGAACTATGTTTTTGAATTTGTTGTAACCTACCAAGAAGGCAATTTTAACACTGCCCACGAAATAGTAGAGTTCACAGTAAAAACAAAAATAGAGTAAACTAGAGTAAAAGACTCCAAAAAACAAGAAAATGGGATTACAATTTAGAGAGATTGTTGAAGGAAAAACTATTGAGGTAAAAGGCCTTGCTAATTCAATCTTAGTAGTCGATTCTTTTAATCTTCTCTATCAATTTCTTTCTTCAATAAGATCAAGAGACGGTTCTTTACTTACAGATTCTAATGGAAATGTAACTAGTCATCTAATTGGCTTATTTTCTAGAACAACAAAATTAATGCAGAAAAATGTTTCTTTAGCATTTGTATTTGACGGAACTCCACCAAAACTAAAAACAGCAGAAAGAGAAAGAAGAAAAGAACTAAAACAAGAAGCACAAAAAGCATACGAAGCAGCAAAACAACGGGAAGATTTAGCAGAAATGAGAAAATATGCATCAAGGACCACAAAATTAACACCTGAAATGATAGAAGACGCAAAAGAACTTGTTACTGCCCTTGGTTTACCTGTTATTCAAGCTCCGAGCGAAGGCGAAGCACAAGTTGCCAATATAGTTAAAAATAAAGATGCAACACACGGAGTTAGCCAAGATTACGATAGCTTACTTTATGGAATGCCTCTTTTAGTAAGAAACCTCTCTCTAGAAGGCAAAAGAAAAAGAGCCGGCAAACTAGCTTATGATACGATTAAGCCAGAAATCATTGCTCTTTCAGATGTACTAAACAAACTTGGTTTAGACAATAACCAACTTATTATTTTAGCATTATTAGTCGGCACAGACTATAATCGGGGAGGTGTAAAAGGAATAGGTCCAAAAACCGCCTTAAAATTAGTAAAGGAATATGGGGATGATTATGATAACCTTTTCAAAAAAGTTGAATGGGAAAAACATTGCAACCACGATTGGAATGAAATTTATTATGCTTTTAAAAAGATGCCAGTAACAAATGATTATAAAATTGAATTCAAAAAATATTCACCAGAAAAAATCAAAGAATTCCTTGTAGAAAAACATGATTTTTCTATGGAAAGGGTAAACAACACATTAGAAAAATTAGAAAAATTATCCCAATCTCAAAAACAAAAAGGACTAGGCGATTTCTTTTAATTAATTTACTGCATAAGTAAGCAGCAACCTTTTTAAACCATTCAGTATTTCTGACTACTATGTTAGTAATTAAAGTACCTTTAGAAAAAGCACAAGAAGTTAAAGAATTTTTAACAGACGCAAATCTATTTGATAAACAATACAAAGTAGAAACAGACGCCATATGCATCTATATTCCAATCACTGAAGAATTCTCAACAGAATATGAAATAGTAAATAAAGATCTTGAAAGATATGAAAAAGAAGACCCATTTAAGGAAAAACTAAAATCTATATTAAATAACACAGAATTAGAAAAAGTAAAAACAGCATTTGATATAGTTGGAGACATAGCAATTTTAGAAATTGATGATTTTCTCAGACAAAAAGAAACACAAATTGCACAAGCGTTATTAGAAAGCAACAAAACTATAAAAACAGTTGTAAGAAAACATGGGCCACATCACGGAACATTTAGAACTCAAGATGTAATAGTTTTAGCAGGAGAAGACAAAAAAGAAACAACACATAAAGAAAATAATGTAAAACTAAAATTAGATATTGAAAAAGTATATTATTCTCCAAGGCTTTCAACAGAACGTAAGAGAATTACACAACAAATTAAACCAAATGAATCCATTCTTGTAATGTTCTCAGGAAATGCACCTTATGTTTGTGTTTTTGCAAAAAACACACAAGCAAAAGAAGTTTATGGGATAGAAATTAATCCCTTTGGTCATTTATACGGCCTCGAAAACCTAAAACTAAACAAACTCACTAATGCCCAACTTTTCAACGGGGATGTTCGCGAAATAATGCCAGCATTAAACAAGAAATTTGATAGAATTGTAATGCCTTTACCTAAAAGTTATACTGAATTTCTTGATATGGCATTTTTATGTGCAAAATCAGGCACAATAATTCATCTTTATGCATTTTCAGAAGAATGTAAGTTCGATGAGGTTCTGACCAACACAGAAGCACTAACAAATAAATTAGGTTGGAAATTCAAATTGTTAGAGTTTATTAAATGTGGACAACTTGCCCCAAAAACATATAGGATTTGTATTGATTTTGAGATTTCTAAATAACTTCTATTTTTTACCAATTTACTAAAATTGACCACAACCCTTATATACCTTACATAATTCTTCTAATACTGCATGCTGTGAAGAAGTGAACACCAATTGAGGCTTCGGCCAGTGAAATACGGAAGTAACTCCTGAGCATGCTCTTTTCTAAACTAATTCATAACTCTCCTTAGAAATAATAAACTACAACAAATCTATCCAAACATCTTGATATAATCTTTACTCTCTTCTTCTTTTTGTTTGACTTTTTTAATACCATCAAATAAATCTTTTTCTTTTATTTTTGTTCTATTTTCCCTAATTGCAAAATATCCTGCTTCTGTACACACAGCTTTTATTTCAGCTCCTGAAAAGCCATCGAGCTCTTTAAACAATTTCTTTGTTTTAATCTTTTTATCAATGGCCATTTTTCTTGTATGTATTTTAAATACTTCTTCAATACCTTCTTTTGTTGGCAAAGGAACTTTAATTAATCTATCTAATCTTCCAGGTCTTAAGATAGCAGGATCTAAAATATCTTTTCTATTTGTGCACCCAATTACCTTAACATTTCCCAGTGGTTTGAAACCATCTACTTCTGCTAGAAATTGCATAAATGTTCTTTGTACTTCTCTTTCACCAGAAGTGCCAATTTCAATTCTTTTTGCAGCTAATGCATCTATTTCATCAATAAAGATAACTGCAGGTGCCTTTTCCCTAGCAAGTTCAAATACTTCTTTAACTAATTTAGCTCCTTCTCCAATAAATTTTTGTACTAGCTCAGATCCAACAATCTCAATAAATGTAGAATTTGTAGAAGATGCTACGGCTTTAGCTAAAATAGTTTTTCCAGTTCCAGGTGGACCGTATAACAAAATTCCTTTTGGTGGTTGAATACCTATTTTCTCAAATAATTTTGGTTTTTTTAATGGTAATTCAATAACTTCTTTTATTTCTTGTATTTGTTTATCTAATCCACCAACATCCTCCCACTTTAAATTTGGTTTTTCCATAATAACAAATTTTTCAACATCAAACTTTTTATTACTATCAATCTGTTTTATTATTGTAAGATTCTTTTGCTCTGCCAAAACAGTCTCTCCAGGAGCAAGATTTTTACATTCATGAGATATTGAAACAAAGAATTTATTCCCATTAGGGGTTTTTACAATTGCATTCTCCCCAATAACATCAGAAACTTCACAAACCATTAATGCAGGAGTTTTAAATCTCTTAATCTCTTTTTGCAATTGAGAAATTGTTTCTTTTAATAATTTATTTTCTGTTTCTATTCTAGAAGAGTCAGTAGTATAACTAAACATTACAGATTCTAACGCATTCTTAGATTCAGTTGTCATAAGTGTGGGACTACTACAGCATATATAAAGCTTTCGTAAATTAATCAAATGTTATAATCTCTATTTACTTCTATAAATTATTATAACTAAGAATCTGTTTACTCTATTGGATTATCAGATGCAGGTAATTCTACAATAAAACCAACGCCCTGAGTATAATAATCTCCTTCTCTAATCTCTTTAAAATTATCATTAGCCACATTAATTTTTTGAGCTAATTCTGTTTGATTATCTACCTTAACATATCTACTGTCTTGGCTTGCTAATAATTTTCCAGCAATATCATTTGCAATTGTATCTGGGTCAATTGCCCCATCAATATCTCCGTTTTGTATAACATATACTCTATCGGGATGTTCTTGAGCAAACTCTAAAGATTCTTGATATTTATTAATCTGGCTTCTAACTCTGCTGCCTGGCAATGCTTTTTTCTTTGCTCTTCTAACTTTAGTTAGTTCATCACTATAATCTGGTGTTTCTATTTCTCCTGCCAGTACAAGTTGTGCTTCTTCAGCTACATAAGCTCTAGCTTCAAGAACACCAGTTACAGGTCTATAACTTCTTCCTGGGTGTTCATCAACAAAGTCCACAAGTTTTCCTCTACCTGCTTCTAAATTTCCACTATTAATTAAGACACTTGCTTCACCAACAGAATAACATTCATCACGTTCATCAGTTATGTCCTCAATATCACTACACTCCGCACCATGATAAAAAGTTCCAATATCATTACTACTCATACTAATTAAACCAGATAATGAACAAACAGCCATTGCAGGAATACTTGCCACTCTCAAAATTTTACTTAATATATTGCCCCTAACTAAATCCTTTCTTTGTAATTCAGATCCTTCTTCAGGTTTTACACTAAAATAATTTTCTCTTGTTCCAACAATAATCTTTCCCCCCTTATCTTTTTCACATTTTACTTCAACTTCTCCAAATTCTTTTCTTGTTTTTTCATAGACTTTTTCAAGGGCAGTTTTAACAGCATTAAATGTTAGCGCCGGATCATATGTGCTTCCAACAGAAATTACAGTCTCGTATGTTGAATGTTCTTCTATCTCTCCTTCTTTTTCAACTATCTTTCCAATAACTTTCATACTAACTATTGCAGTTTGTTTGTTTGTACCTGTTCCTCTTTTAATCTGGACGTCTGAAGTTTCATTAAATCCAGTATAAACTTTTTCATCATTCTGGATACCTTCAGTTCCATTAATATCATACATCTTATGTCTAATCCCTCCCTCTTGTATAAGTTGCTCTAATGCACCATCTTTTCTCCTTTGAGGTAACCTAGCAAAGAAAAGAGCTTTTACAAACTCTGATACAAATAAACTATATTCTTTAGTGTCTCCCCCTCCTAATAATTCTCCATCGCTTGTAATAGTAGTTTTTTCAGGATCAGAAATTAATGCATCTATGCTTGCTGCACCATAGCCTTTATCGATTCTAGGCGCGTCAGGTATACGTGGGTATTCAACACTTTCTCCTTCACTCCAACTAAGATCTCGTTCCTCTTTTGTTCTTCCAACATATTCTTCTTCATGTTTCAAAACATTTAATTGTGCGTGGGGGATACTAAAAATAAAATTTCCTCCTTTTGTTCCATCTTTTCTATTAGCTTTCTTCCTATCTGTTATTAATGTACTAGCAGACTTTCCATCTGTAACAGCACTTGCACATACACCAAACTCTTCTCCACTGTCTTTTAAATATTCTAGATCATTTGTTCTATCGCCTTTTTCTCGATCATCACCAACTCTTCCAAAATAAGTATGGCTTTCATTATCATATGCAAACATAACTCTTTCAGCTTCCTTTTCTTCTTTAGATTTTTCAATAGTTTGATCTTCTCCTTTATTCCATAATGTTACAGCAGAAATATAACCCATCCCACCTAATCCAAGTGTATAAACAGTATCCATAATTGCTCTACCAACATTAAGGGGCCCACTATTTTCAGGCAATAAATAATCAGCTCCTTGCATGGCTGCCAAATACATAAAACCTAAAGTAGTTACGCCTGCCAAACCTTTTCCAATAACTCTTGGAACTCCCGGCATTTCCTTTTTTATATATCCCTCTTCATTTTCCCACGGAATGTTTTGTTTTTTAACTGCACCAACTACTGCTCCTGTAGCCATTCCTCCTGCTGTTGCTGCACCAACACCCAATGTGGTCCAAAAACCATACACTCCAGTCAAATCAATTAATTGAGAAATAGCAAAACCAGCTGCACCATATTTAGCTGCATAAATACCTGCCCCCCCACCACGTTCAATTACTTGTGAAACAACATGTCCAATATTACTATCTTCCTCATCCAATTTCAATAAATACTCACTAACTCTATTTTTCCCAAAATCAGGAAATTCTTTATTAAATAACCCATCTAATCCAAAATATAATGCTCCTCCGACTGCACCATAAAGTGCACCAGTAGCAAGTTTTCCAAGATAAATAACTTCACCAGGAAATCCAATTGCTTCACCAACCCTTTCAAGTAAATACCTATCATGATCTGCATTAGCTGCTAATGTTATTGCTAAAGATGGAGCAAGACCTGCACCAATTATTGTTTCTAAAGGAATATTTCTTATTTTTCCAGCAGGAGTGAGTTCTTTAACATCTGTTTCTTGTTCATTAGCTGCTACACTTTCACCCGCAGTAGTTTCTCCAGATCCACTAGTACCTTCTGTACTACCTTCTTCTGAACCCTCGGCACTTCCGGTTTCTCCTTGTGTTGCCCCTTCTGTTTGAACAGCAGTTTCAAGATCACTTGCTTCATCTGCAACATAACCAGCAGGCGCAGGAATCAAACCAGGAAACTTATTATGAACATACATTTGAAGACGATATTTTAATCCTTCATTTCCTTGTGCAGGAGGTGTTTCAGCTTGTGTAGGTTCCACAGGTTCTTCGGGGGCTTCTTCATCAGCGCTAGAACTACCTGCCCTTGGATTTTTCCTTAAAAATTCTGCCACACCATCGTTAGTCATAATATTACCTCTATTTGAATTGCAAATATTCAATCATATATAAACCTTTCGTTTTTTAACCACTTTAAAGTGGTTATTCTGTCTATTTAACATGTACAGTTATCTCTATCCATAAAAGACAGGCATTACAGCACTTCTTCTCTTATTTCTATTAATTTTCGAGATATTCATTTATACTAAAAGTCAGAAATAATCGTATTTTATTTCTGACTTTTGTATATACAAAAGTGATTAATTTTCGTACAAATTAATCACTTTTAGTATACCTCAATAACATAGAATGCATTAGAAACACTAAAACTTAAGCTATAGACTATATATAGACTATATACTCAAACACAAAACAACTTCTTAGAAGCCATTGTAATGGCCTTACAACCTTTTTCAACAACACAAGTATCTTCAATCCTAATCCCATATTTCCCAGATTTATAAATAGCAGGCTCAACTGCAAAAACCATGCCTTTCTCAACCTTATCTAATCCACCGAACCCAGGCTTTTCATGGATTTCAATTCCAACGCCATGACCAAGTGCATGCGGATACTTCCATTTCTCTCTAGAAAACTTATCAACAGACTTAAATTTTACACCGATTTTCAATTTAGTAATACACTCTTCCTGAACCTCCAAAACTTCTTCATACGCATCAACCTCTTTATTGCTGGGCTTTCCAATATAAACAGTTCGTGACATATCACAACAATAACCTTTATACTTTACTCCAAAATCAATAACACAAAATCCTTTATTTAACTTAACTTTTTTAGGAAAATAATGGGGCATAGAAGCATTTTTACCAGAAGCAACAATTATTGGAAAAGCCAACTCAACATTCTCTCTTTTAACCTCTTTTTCAATAAACTCAACAACATCTATCTCAGTCTTAAATTTTGAAAACCTTCTCTTTAACTTCATAAAAATCTTATCAACAATTTTGCAAGCTTTTTTTACATAGAAAATCTCTTTTTTTGTTTTAATTTTTCTTAAATCTCCAAAAATTCCAGAAACATCAGCAAAACTAACACTTTTAACATTTTTCCTTATGTCTTTTTTCAATTTATCAAACACTTTAACACTCAAAACTTCTTTATTCACACCAATTCTTCCTTTTAATTTTCCAGATTTCAAAAAACCACGCTTTAATTTAACAACCTTCACGCCACTTTGTTTTTTTACCATTTCATATTGCATTGGCACAGAATACAAAATAGCCTTCCCCTTCTTCGGAATAATTAAATAAACTCCTTCTACATCAACACAAGAAAAATAAAACACACCTGAACAAATATCCTTTAAATTAACCAACAAAGCAACATCAATCTTTTTCTTTCTTAATTCTCTTTGAAACTTCTTTATTCTAACACTAAACTCTTTATTCATACACATATCCAGAATCTTTAAATATATAATCCTTTCTATTTAGCCTTATGAAAAAATTCACACTTAGAAATGGTCTAACTGTACTATATGAAAAAAGAAATACAGCTTCTGTAGCAGTTGAAGTATGCGTTAAAGTAGGATCTATAGATGAAAAACCCAAAGAAAGGGGAATCTCACACTTTCTTGAACATATTTTATTTGAAGGAACTAAAAATAGGCCAGATACTTTACAAATTTCTAATGAAATAGAGAAATACGGAGCAGACTTTAATGCAGGAACAACACCAGAAGCCACTTACTTTTACATTAAAATTCTAAATAAGCATTTTGAAATTGCAGTAGACATTCTTTCAGACATGATAAAGAATCCCTTATTCAAAGAAGATGTAATACTAAAAAACAGAAAAATAATCGTTGATGAAATAAATATGATTAATGACGATCCAAGAGCTTATCAATGGATTTTATTCAATCTTTCATTATACAAAAAACACATGCTAAGATATCCTCCTTATGGAGATACACAAGTTGTAAAAACAATGTCCAGAACTAAACTAACATCTTATTTCAAAAGATATTATTCTCCAAATAACATGGTTATTGCAATTTCTGGAAATGTTAATAATCCAACAAACTTAATCAAGAAATATTTCGGAGATATGAAAAAAACCAAAGTGCCTAAAAGAAAAATCCTTGAAGAACCAAAACAAAAAAAGACAATCAAGAAAGTCAAAAAAGACACAGGCAATTCTTACTATGTTCTTGGTTATAAAACAGTGCCTAAAGGTCATAAAGATACACATGCTTTAGAAGTCATTTATGCAATACTTAGCAGAGGACAATCAGGTAGGTTATTCGACGAAGTAAGAACAAAAAGAGGCCTTGTTTACGACATTGGAATTAATAACAAAATGAGCATTGACACAGGCAATTTTGCAATCTTTTTCAATTGCAATAAATCAAAATTAGAACAAATAAAAAAAGTAATTTTCAAAGAATTTGAAAAACTACAAAATACAACTAAAAAAGACCTCAAAGATGCAAAAACCTTCCTTGAAGGTGAGTTTCTCTTATCAATTGAAGACAACTCAGCTTATTGCGACACTTTAACAGAATGGGAAGCCGAAAATAGCATTAAAAACCTTCAATCCTTCTTGAAAAAAGTAAAAAAAGTAACTGAAAAAGATATCGCAAGAGTTGCAAAGAAATATTTTACAAAAGAATTCTGTTTAGTGGGCATTGAACAAAAGAAATAATATTAACTCCCTTATCTTGTTACTTCAAAAGATTGAATTTCTTTAGCTAATTTTTGTGCTGTTTTATTTCTCTCTAATCTTTTTCTTATTGGTTCTAATAATTCATTTAAGTAATTATCAACACATTGTTTTAAATCCATTGGATGCAAATCTTTTTTAACAAAACTTGCTTCTAATTCTTTATAAGAATTAAATTCAGCATTTCCACCAAATTTCTCAGGCCTCTCTACTTTCAATGTTTCAAATTTTTCAAACAAAATAAATTTACAATACTCTAAAATAGGATTCTCTTCAACAATGCCTTCTGGACAATAAGCTTTTTTTATCTTTCTCTTTATATCTTCTTTAGAATCTGTCATAAATATTGCAGTATCTGGTTTTGACTTAGACATTTTCATTGCCATTGCTTTTTCAACAGCATTTCCTACTTTTGGTGGTTCTCCAAGGCCCATTAACATATGGTGGCTAACAACAACAGGTTTCCAATAACCCAATTTTGGCCCAATTTCTCTTGCTAACATATTTACTTTACGTTGATCCATCCCTAATTGCACCAAATCACATTTTTGATAAAATACATCTGTACACTGCATACAAGGATAAAGAATTTGAGAAGCTTGCAATGACTCATCTTCGCTTCTTCCCATTATTTGAGAACATCTTAAAATACGTTTTACAGTTGAATTCCTAGCAACTTGCATTACATTTTTCCAATAATTAGTATCTTTTGCAAAATCAGAAGCCCAGAGAAAATTTACTTTGCTTGTATCCATTTCACAAGCCTTCCAAACTTCAATTAAATATTTACCAACTTTTTGTATTTTTTCAAGGTCTCCACCCATCTTATTATTGGCCCAAGCATGCCAATCAGCTACCAAGATATTAAATTTACATCCTGCTTTAGTCATCTTATTGACATTTATGGCCCTAAGAAGTCCTTGAGCAATATGGATATTTGCACCAGAAGGCTCAAACCCATCATATGTGATGGGGGATTTTTTTGTCTCTAAGAGATTTCTTAGTTCTTCCTCTGTTATGATTTCCTCTCCTACTTGTCTTATCAAATCCATCCTTGTTTCTATGTCCATATTAACCTTAAACTTTATTTTCTATTTAAATTTAACCCAATTAACCATTAACTTTATATTATCTAGAACCAAAAACTACATTATGGATCCATTAATAAGCTTTCAAGGCGTTCACAAAGGCTTTGGCAAAGTAAAAGTAATCAAAAATCTAAATATGGACCTTTATGAAAAAGAAATTTATGGATTTATAGGCAAAAGCGGAGCTGGAAAAACAACCTTATTAAGAATTCTTATTGGTTATCACCCAATTAGTTCTGGTAAAATTATCTACAAAGGTCAAGATGTCACAAAAAAACAACATATAATAAGAAAACTAGTCGGCTTTTGCACACAAGAAAACTCTTTTTACCCAGAATTAACAATTAAAGAAAACCTAAGATATTACGGAAGAATGTATGATTTACCTGGAAAAAAACTCAAAGAACAAGTAAACCACCTTTTAGAATTAACAGATCTAAAAAAATCAAAAAATTCACTAGCAAAAAAAGTCTCAGGCGGAATGAAAAGGCGCTTAGATTTTGCAATCTCACTAATCCATGATCCAGAAATATTAATTTTAGATGAACCAACAACAGGTCTAGATCCAATAATTAGAGGTAATATTTGGAAATTAATTGAACAAATAAGAGATGACGGCAAAACAATAATTGTAACTTCTCATCTTTTAGATTTTATAGAAAAACATTGCGATAGAGTTGGAATTCTAAACCATGGCAGATTATTAAAAGCAGAATCACCAAATAAACTATCAAAATTATATCCAAAAGCAAAGAATTTCACAGAAGTATTCAAAGCAATTGTGAAAAAAGATAACTGAGGACAAGAAATGTTAAAATTCAGCAAAAGATTATTATTCATAATAATAAAAAACCTTAAGATAGTTTTTAGAAGCTGGACATCTATTCTTCTTCTCATCCTTGGACCAATGTTATTAATACTTATTTTGGGTTTTGCTTTTCAAGGAGATGAATTACACGATATAAACATGGGTGTTTACTCAACAGATTATAAAAAAATAGATCCTTTACTACAAGAATTACAAACACCAGAAATGACTATTCACAAATTCAGAACCCTGGATAGTTGTATTTTAGCAATGAACCTCTCGACAACACATTTATGTGTTGAATTTACTCAAGATTTTGAATATGATGTTAGAACAGGTAATGCAGGTTCTGGCCAAATAATATTTTACTATGATAATTCAAGATACAATTTAATCAAATATATCTTAGATTACCTTAATGAAAAAGTTGCTCTCACAAGTCAAGCAATAACGTTAGAAGCAACACAAGCAATTTTCAGTGATGTTGGAGACTTCGTCACAAAAATGCAAGCTGCCCAACAAAATCTAACTCAATTAAGGCATGAAGTTCAAGTAATGCGTTTGGAATTATTACAATTAAAAGTTCAACTTCAACAAACACAAGATGCATTTGAACCAAAATATCTTCAAATAAAAGGATTCCAAGATAAAATCAATAAAAACCAAGAAATATTAAATGATTTTATTGAAGCACAAGAAAACCTAAATAATGTTACTGATGATCTTGAAAACGTACGAGACCAATTAGACATATTAACAATATTTATTCTAGATAATGAAGAATCTTTCACAAACTACACAGGGGAGTACAACAACAGATTATCTGACTTTATTGATTATGTTATTTTAATTGGTGCACCAATACCAATAGCAGATCTAGAAAAACTCTACCTTAACACAATAATTTACGATGATACTTTATTTACAATTTCAGATACACAATTATTAATAGATGAAACAATAGATGCAATACAAACAACAGGTTCTGTGGCAACAATAACATCTGAACAAACAATTAATTTATTAAATGAAATAGACAACATAATAATAGAACTTGATAATGTTCATAATCTTCTCAATGATTCAATAACTTATATTGATAATACTCTTCCTAAACTTGATCAAGCAATTCTCGAAATAAATAAACTAGCAGCAGAAATAGATAAAACAATCACACAATTTTCTCAATTTGATGAATCAAGTGCAGAACAATTAGTTACTCCAATTAATACAGAATTTTCACCAGTACTTGGAGATCTAGAAAAAATCCATTTAATCTTCCCAATTTTATTAGTATTTGTAATAACCTTCATATCAATTCTACTTTCAAATATGGTGGTATTAAATGAAATCCATAATCCGGCCTATTTCAGAAATTTCCTTTTACCAATAAACAACATAGTATTCATTATAGGTCTCTACATAACAAACATGATAGTTATAGCAATTCAACTATTTGTTTTACTATTAGTAGCATACTTCAATTTTCATATTGATGTATTCTCGATCTTCCCACAACTAGCTCTAGCAATGTTCTTAGTAACTACAGTATTTGTGCTTATAGGTATGATTTTAGGTTATATAATCCCCACAAGGCAAAGCTCAGTAATTATGTGTACTTTCCTTGCTTTAGGTATTTTCCTATTCTCAGATGTGATATTCCCAGTAGAAATAATGCCAGAACTAGCAGCCTATCTAGCCAACCTTAATCCACTCTTAGTGGGCGAAAACCTCTTTAGAAAGATCATATTCTTCCACATATCATATGGCGATTTAGGCAGAGAATTGATAGTCTTAGGATCATTTATAGCACTTTTGTCTCTAGCCACTGTTCTAGCCTATTACAAGAACAAATCAAGAAGATAAGCCATTTTTGACCTTCTTCTTCAAAATGGGCAGTATTCAACAAACAAAATAAGAATAGGGCCATTCTAGCACCTTAACTAATATCTTTTCCCCACCCAAGACTTATATATTTGTATTACTTTATTGGTATCTATGAAATTGAAAATATTATATTTAATCACATTGACCC
>Ga0233437_1004175_pt1 | contig 17518 bp, 14 predicted proteins | sample SI_122_August201_FD_182714 | JGI IMG/M metagenome (GOLD analysis project Ga0233437, IMG submission 182714) | Seawater microbial communities from Saanich Inlet, British Columbia, Canada - SI_122_August2016_200_MG | ecosystem: Environmental > Aquatic > Marine > Inlet | place: Canada: British...
CCTCAATTTGCTCAGATGTTTTATTTTGAATATGAACAATGATCCTAATTCTTTTTTGATCCGGGTCCAAATAGGAACGAGTCATATCATTTTCATGACTTTTGGACAAAACTTGGCGAAAAATAATTTCAGGTTTTATTCCAATCGGGGACAGTTTAAGAGCCAGCCTGAAAACAAGGGGGGTTAGTGATTCAATAGTTTGAATACCATTGATGGACTTAATTTTTTTTTCAAATTTATAAAGATCATACCAGAACGTTCTTGTATCAAAGCTATTCTTTAGGGATGTGAGTACAATTGAAAACGAAGTTGCAGAAGAGATATGCTGCTCGATAAAAGCAAGATCTTCAGCCTCCTGTGTGGTTTTGATAAAGGGATTTGTTAAATGCTTCACCGTTTTAATTTTAGGTATTCCCATTGCCAGAAAAATGAAAATCAACAACCCAGTTAGTACTGACAAACCGGGCTTTTTAAAGCCTATGGTTGCATAATTTTTTACAATTTTTTCTATAAAATCTTTTTTTGTTTTAAAAACAATTGATCCATTAAAAATATAAAATCCGGGCAGGCTAAAGGATGTTATAATCAGGGTCAATAAAAAGGCCAGGATAACACCAATGGATATGATAATTCCGGCCTGCTGAACCATTTTTACAGGACTTATTGTCAGGGTAAGAAAACCTGCCGAAGTTGTCAGCGCACAAAGAAAACACGGGCGAAGAATAATTTCAAAGGTTTTAATAAGCGCAATGTCCTTTGAATTGTTTTTTAACAATTGAATATTTTTTGAGATAATATGAAACACAGTTGTTGTGGAAACAACAAGGATAAATCCAAAACTTAATCCTGTGGCAAGATTCAAGGCAATGTCAAAAATACCCATGATTCCAAGGGTCCATAAAAGAGAACCCAAACTTGTCAACATAACCAAAAAGGCAGCCCACAGGGTTTTGAAAATATAAAAAGCAAGAAGGGTTCCAAATAAAAGACCAAGGGAACCAAAAACAAGTGCAGAAATCAGGTTGTGGCGTTCAAAAGCAGCTCGCAGGACCGGTATCCCTGCGGCATAGCAGTGGGGATATTCAGGAAAAGTATTCCCAATGATTTGTTTCATTTTCTCAAGCTGTGTTTCCAACTGAAATCCATTGAGTGTTTCATTGTCGATCTTGACAATAAATGCAATGGTTTTCATATCTTTGGAAATCAATCGGCTCAGACTGGGAATGATCTTGTATAACTTAACAAAGGTTCTTGGATCCCAAAAATGTGACATGCCCATAAATTTGACCATATCAGACGATTCTAATGTACTAAGATCAATAACTTTTATAACTGAGTTTATTGATGTCAATTCTTTATTAACGCTATGGATTCTTTTTTTTAATTTGGAATCTGTGACATTAAGATCGTTTTTGACCGCTAAAAGGATATAGTCATCCGTACCAAAGGATTCAACAAAGGCAAGATAATCCTTGTAATCATCAGTATCAGAGGTATTAAAAGTGACCCCTGAGGGATCTATCCGAACCTGAGATGCAGGCATAATCAACATCAGCGAAGCTATGATCAAGCCTGTCATAAGAAATTTGCTGTTACTTACTAAACTTTTTGCAATTTTTTGCGATGAGAAAAGGTGCAAATAAAACATGCTGTAAGATCTATTTTTTGTGCCAGGACCCGTCCCGACTTTGGATAAATTCTCCTGGTTTTGCTTTTTTGGCTTTTCGGTTGGCCTGAATTTCTTCAATAAATTCAATGGTGGTATTCTGCTGTTTCGCAAAATGTTTGTAAATCATTTTTCTGTCCTTATTCTCAGCAGCAATAACACTTTGTTGCTCACTTGCTCCGGTTACAAATCCAAGATAGCCTCTGTTATCCTCACCGATCACTCCCTTTGTTTTCAAATCAGCGATTACCGGCAGGCGCTGTTTTATTCTGTCCTTGATTCCAGCTGCAAGAACAAGCTGGGATGAAAAAATCAAACAAATTATCAGGAAAAAATGTATTTTAAAGATTTTATGGATATTCATGTGTCCTCCTACTCTTTTAACTTGTCTTCAGCAGCTTCAAGGTCATCAAAAAAATCATCAAGAGCTTTTTCGACCCTGACATTTATATCAATGGTTATGTGGATTGGCTCTACTTTGATCGGCTTTACTTCAACTTGATGAGTTGATTCAACCGGTTTAACCTCGATTTCATGGCTTGTCTGACAACCTTGCAAAATATAAAGGATAAGGAACAATGCAATGAAAAATAAATTTCTGGTCATATGCTCTCCTTTTTCTAATTTAAAATTGATTTGATCTTATTACCAAATTTCATCACATCATTAAAGGGAAGTTTTAAATTCACATCCAGTTTTATACCTTCAAATTGTGATCCAGGGCTTGAGGCATCTACCCTAACAAATCCCCCGAACTCTTTTTTATACTCAAAGGGCAACACCTTTGAAGGTTTCCCGTTCAATTCCATTTTGACATCAAGCGTGTCTTCAAAGCTATTAAACACAAGTTTTGCCCAATGATAATCAAAATCTTTTAATGCCTCCTGAGCCAGATCAAGCTGGACAAATTGAGGATTATCCAGAGGAATGCCGGCAATTATCCTGTCTGAGTTTTCAATCACCACTTTACCCCCGGAGCCTGGGGTTGAAAATAAGAATCCATTGTCAAAAGCAATATCACCATCTGAATAAATCACTGGAATCCGCCCGTTCAAGGTGCCGCTTCCCTGTGCGTTGAAAGCACCCATCTGTTTTAAGAGTTGTGTCATTTCCAAACGATCGCAATAAAAGGTTAAAAAATAGGAGTTATTCTTTTGGGGGAACCTAATGGATTCAGTTGAAACAAGCCCGTTACACCAGTTGAACCGAATATTTTCGATAAGCAGGGATTTGCCATCTTCAATTGTGAATCGAATCTTTGCATTCTTAATTTTGATCTTATTGACTTCAATTGTATCAATGGTTAAAGTCTGCCCTGGAAAACTTTCCAATGCAAGCAGGTCATTAAGCTCTATGATTGCATTAATACCGGTTGCAGTGAAGTTTGTATCAGGCATGAAGATTTTTCCATCATTTATGTTAAGACTCATGGAAGTTTTTAAATGATGATTTAAAAACCGGGCTTTGCCTTTGGCAAAAACGATCATATCAAAATCTGCGGTTTGAAGCTTTTGAGGAATTAGTTTTTCAATATCTGTAAAATTCAGGCTAACATGATTTGTATTAAAATCCAGTGACGCATTCAGACCTTTTTCAAACCAGACAATTGATTTGAATTGAACTTTTAAATCAGATATTGTCAAAAGATTTACACCCCCGCTGATCTGAAATTTTTTTAAACCGGTTTGGAGTATTTTACCTGAAGTACTGAATTTATATTGATTATCGTATGAAAGTTTCGAAATGGAATAATTACCAGTTACGTTTTTTTGGGTATTTGGATAATGGAATGGTATTTCAAGGTTTAAACCAGATGCATAAGTCTTAAATTCAGGCGCTGATATTTTCCCTTTGGAAGCCTTTAAAAGCATATTAACCAAAGGTGTATTGGCTTTATCAAGATGAAATGAGCCGGAAAGACTTGCACCAGGAAAAGTAGATTCCATTAAATCTGATTTGATCCTGATATTGTTTCCAGTTAAACTTAACTTAGAGCTTACGCCATTCCCCTGATCTGTAAAATCAGCAACAATATCCGATATTATTTTAGTATCAGCAAATATAAAGCTGTCTTTTTGACGTTGAATACTGCCTTTGCTCAGACTAAGACTGATTTGCCCGCTGGCTTTTAAAAGATTACCATTGAATCTGGCAATAAATTGAGGATCGTTCAAAATTCCTGCAATTGATTCATATTCAAATTCATGGGATTTTATTTTGCGGTTATTTATTCTTAAATCAAAATAATTATCCTTTTTTAAATCAAGGTTTAAGGAATATTCAATTTGAGTTACAGGCAGCATCTTATGGGAAATACCAAATGAGCCCGTGGCGTTAAGCTTTTGATTGTCGATTAATAAAGTCGTGGACAAATCTTTTAGGGAGGCTTTGATGGGTTGTATAAGGTTTGCCTCTGATAAATTTATTTTCCATTTCATTTTAGGAGAAGTTGTTTCTATATTAAAGTCAACCAGGCCTTTAATTTGTAAGCCATTTACTTTCTTTGAAATAAAGGGGGCAACATGTCCCAGATCAAAAGATTTTCCTTCAACCTTTATAAACTCAACACCCTTTTTCATATCATAGGTGATCTGGGTGCTAATTTTTTCTCCAAACGGATACAGATTTGTTTTTGCAAGGATCTTTTTATCCTTTGAGTGAATTTTTGAAAGCGCATCAAATGGAATTAAAAATTCATTATTAAATGCATTCAATACAATGTTAGAATTCTGCAAAATAATTTTATCCGGAAGAAGAGCCAAAAATGGCAATTCCTGCACGCTGATTTGATCTTTTGATGGTTTAAAAAATTTTAGTCCATCAATTTTAATTTGATTATTCTTATCTATACTTGCATTCAGGCTAAGACCGGATACAGTTATTTTATTAAGATGGATTGATGAAAAATTTTTAATATCATAGTCAATGTTTATTGAATCAATTAAAATTTTCTTATTGATACGAATTTTGGAAACAAATGTATTAAAGATGCCTATTTTTTGTATATCAAATTCAACATCATAGGATTCTGAAATTTTGGCAAGCCTTTTTTTGATCTGCGGTTCTACAATATTTGTAAGGTTAACCAATAAAAAAAGGCAAACAATTATAAAACCCAGGCAAAGCCATGCCGTTATTGTTATAATTTTTTTAAATCGCATTCTTTATGTTCACCCTCAGATACATGTCCCCTTTTACTCCATTTGGAACAGATTTACCCATTCCGGAAAGTTTTAACCGGGATCCCTGTTTTACCCCTGGAGGAATTTTAACCCTGTATAGGGGTTTATAAAAACCCCATGGAATTGTCACCATTTTATTTGTACCCGCAATGGCCTCGATAGATGAGATATCAATATTTCCATGGAGATCAGGACCGTTCAGACTGCCTGAAGTAACAACCATCTGAAGCTTTGGGGTATATTTTTTAGTGGTAAACCGGGTAATTATTTGGTTTGAACCTGTTTGTGGCAAGTTTTTGTTAAGCTTAACCAGTGCAAGCCCTGCAATAAAACCGCCTATGTGTGCCCACCAAGCAATACCCGATCCTGCGCCAGTGCCTACAGCATTGATAAACTGAATTAAGAACCAGACCCCAAGAAAAATAAAAGCTGGTATTTCAACAAACCAGGGGAAAATGATGATTGGGATAACAGTCAAGATTCGTGCTTTTGGATACAGCAGGAAATAAGCTCCCATAACACCTGCTATGGCCCCGCTTGCACCAATGGTGGGGACCATGGATACGGGATTCAAAAGAAAATGAAAAAGTCCTGAGATAATGCCGCAAATCAAATAAAACCCCAGGAATCTTAACGCACCGAAATGCTCTTCAACGTTGTCACCAAATATATATAAAAACCACATATTTCCAATAAAATGCCAAAAACCGCCATGTAAAAACATATAAGACAAAATGGAAAATAATTGATTGGCCAAAGAAAAATGCCGCGTCATTTCATGGACCGTATATTTGGCTGGAACCAACCCATAAGAATAAAAAAAGACTTCATTATTAAATCCGATTTGAATCTGCAGAATAAATACCAACATATTAATTCCCATTAGAATATAGGTCACAACAGGGAAACAATTAGAGGGTTGGTTATCTCGGATCGGTATCATTTAACCACCCGCAATATATGATTTTTTTCAAGATTATGTTTCAATTCTTTTAGAATTTCCATAACTGCATCTTCAATAGTACAATTATCAAGCCCTATCCTAGCGGAGCACTGTTTGAAAAGTGGCTGATTTTCTATATCAAATCCTAGGCGATGCCTTAAATATTCCAGCATTCCAAAATATAGAATGTTAATATTTTTGGGGTTAAACTTTGCAATAAAGGTCTTTGTTTTAAGCTTAAGATCCCCACAAATCAATTCAATCGCATCTTCCATCTTTTGGGGGAAGGCCTCTTTAATTATTTCTGAAGAAATGTATTTTTGAATCATCTTGTCCTGGCCCATATCAAGAAAAAAAAGATAGAGCGTGGTTTCAAGAATCGTTTTTACATCCATGTATATCCAGGGATGGCGGCTCAATCTAGGCCCGGCTACATTTAATACATGAATTTGATTTTCCATTATAAAAGATTTTAAAATAATGGCTGCTTCAAACTCCTCACAGCTTAAAAGGTCAATATAACAATTGGGTCTGCCCACTACCTTTGCAAAACTTTGGGTAAAGTTGGACCCGCCCGTAAGTTTACCCCGGGAAATAATCACAGTACCATGGGAATCAATGATATTTTGTTTTGTTCTTTCCCTGTAATCTTTTGTATCCATTTCCTTTAACTGGTATTTGTCCGGTAAAGGTCCTTTCTCGGTTAAGCGACCTTTTGGTATCCATCCGCCATGGTCAATATTGAATTTAATGGCGACATCAAGTGCAGACTGATCGGCTCCGGTTTGTCCGCCTGAAATTATTTTTTTCAACATTTTAATTATGTCCAACCTTTACAAAAATCCTTTTCTATCATAACAGTAAGGGGTATAACTTCAATAGTATTTTATAATTATTAAAAATTAATAAAGCCTGACCCATGAACGTACCGTCAAAAAAAGAATGTTTTAGATTAATAAAAAAAATGACCATGATGGATCATATTATTGATCATTCCATAATGGTTTCCAATGTGGCATTGTTTTTAAGTCTTGAGCTAAAAAAGCATTCTCATGCTATTGATTACAGACTGGCAACTTCCGCCGCATTACTTCATGATATAACAAAAACCAGAAGTTTTGATACAAAGGAAAATCATTCTGAAACCGGCTGTAGAATGTTAATAGAGCTAGGATATCCTGAAGTAGGGGATGTCATCCGTCAACACGTCATCCTAGATTCTTATAGGAATAATTCCTCTGTTTCCGTGCAGGAAATAGTCAATTATTCCGACAAAAGGATATTACATGACAAAGTGGTATCTCTGAATAAAAGACTGGAATATATAAAAGTACGATATGGGACCAAAATAGAATTTAAAGATCGTATAAAAATCATGTGGAAGAACACTTTAAACCTGGAAAATAAAATTTTTAGTCAACTTGATATAAAACCAGATCAATTATCAGCCTGTGTTTCAAAAAAAATTAAAAAGGAAGACTGGATTTAAGATTTTGATATTTTAGAGCAAGATGCAATGTCACAGGACAGGCTTTTAATTTTATATTTTATAGCCTGTACTTTCTTTCTTTGCTCTTTTTTTTCATCATTTTTTAAATAAAAAAGTTTATCCATTTCCTCTTTAAAAAACTGATATTGCTTGAATTGTTCTTTTGTCTTTTCTTTAAAATCTCTTGTGGCAGCCTCAATCAACGGGAAAAAATATCCTGTTTTCAAATTCATGTGGTATTGTTCAAATTGATCTATTATTATTTTTTGGTTTTCTTTTTTTATTTTTAAGGCTGCTGTTTTTAATCCAGGAGAAAATGAAACACCAGATTTGCGGTTAAATAATGCAGACAATATTTGGGACAGGGTCTGCAGGCTAAAACCGGTGAATACATTGGTCTTGATTCTTTTTGTATATTTTGCCTCAAAAATTATGGATGGCAAATTAAGACCCATTATTTTTTTTATATTACCAATATCAACAGACGTCTTAAAATCAACTTTGGGATGAGTCAATTTTGAGTCGGTTTCAAACTGTGAATAGTGTTCGGGTTTTAACAAGTCGATCTGGTATGAATCAAATAAAGATTGAAAATATAAAGTTATTTTTGCTTCCTGGTCTTGAACAAATCTTTTTAATTCGGGTTTAACTTCCTCTATAACAAATAAGTCTAACCCGCGTTTAAAGTCCTGAAACATTAAATACAAAATTTGATTAAATCCTGTTTCATTTGCCTTTGATTTATATTTTTCCACATCAAGGACCATTGTCCGAATATAGTTATGAGCCTTTTGTAAGATGGCTTTGTCATCATGGATAAACATATTTTTTAAATTGGATTCAATGTCCTGTTTTAAACCTTTGACAACTCCTTTAAAGGAATTGTCAACAATAGCTTCCAAACGGATGGAATTGTTAACTACATTATCCAAAGTCTTTTTTGCAGATTCTTCCTTTGCCTTGTCAAAAGAAAGCAAATCAAGATAAATATCAATCTTTTGATCCAATTGGTCAATTATAATATCAAGACGTTTCAAATGATTTGAGATTAAAATCTCATGCCTGTTTTTATCTATGACTTGTTTAAACAAAGAATTAAATTCTTGAGTTTTCATGTCACAGTATTGAACAATTTTTTTTTCTTCCTGCCAAAATTTTAATCGGTTTTTATCTTTTTTATTTAATTTGGATTCAAGATTTAAAAAAAGATTATATAGCGAAGAAAAAGAAAATATTTGAGGATGAATCTCTAAGAAGTCAAGGGTCTGTTGAATGCTTGTTTTTATTTTTATCAAATCATCAAGATTTTCATGCTCAGTTAAATCACAATTATTGATAAAAATAATATTTTCGAGAAGTCCTAAATTTTTAATTTGATTTAAAAACGTAATATCCGACTGTCTTAATCCGATTCGAGAACTGATGCAATAGATAATCAAATTTGATGATTCAAGATAAGTTAAAATCTGCTCCAGCTGAGCCGGATCAGTTGAATCAGCTCCCTGGCAATCGGCAATTTCCAAATTGGGATCCAATTTTTTACCAAAAACATCAATGCAGACATCCTTTAAATAAAATGCAATATTCGGATCAGAAGTATAGGCCTTATGTTTATCAAACTCTCTTGATTTAAAACGGATAATGTTCTCATCAGCATTAACCAGGTCCTTGCATTTGTCAAACCCTAAAATTGCATATTTAATTAATAGGATTTCAGGTCGTATTTGAGCCTTTTTATCTGGGAAATCTTGAATAAGGGTTTGATATGCTTTTTTTAGATAATTTCTGTCATTTTTTCTTCTGATATCAAAATTGTTCAATAATTTATTGTCTGTTCCTTCATCTGGAAAAAACAATAAAGCGTTTTGTATTTGAAAATTTATGTCATCCCAGGATTTAAAATAAAAGGTTGCCTGGTTTTTCCTCCCCTTTCGAATTCTTGTGGTAATCGAGGTGATAACCCCTGCCCCTCTCTTAACCAATTCCTTTCCAACCAGGGAATTTACAAAGGTACTTTTCCCAGATTTAATAACACCGACAACAGCTATTTTCAGTCGCCCTTCACTGATATATTCCGGAATCCTGCGACAGTTTGTTTTGTATGTATTAAATGATTGATCCCACAATTGCGGGATATCTTCCACCAATTGAAAAATAATTAGTGCATCCTTAACTATTTTTTCAATTGAATTTTTTGAGATTGTTTTATGTGTCATGATTTTAGCATAAGAAAATTTTATATCATCATCAATGCTTTCTCATATTTCAAATCAGTACCTGTTGAAAAAATAATTTCTTTAGATAAAGGGCAGGTCAACCAGGCTGAATCACTCAATTCATTATCCAATTGCATGGGCCCCCATCCTGCACATCCCAGTATCACCATAAAGGACTTAGGGCCTTTTTGAAGAGCAATAGCCTCAAGGATATCCCTTGAATTACTCAAGGCCAATTTGTCAGTAACTCTTAAACTTTCATTCCACTCAAAGGGAAGGCCATGGAGAACAAAGACTCCACTTGGCTGGACCGGTCCGCCAAGATATATTTCAAGGCTATCAACACTCTTGTCACATTTTATTTCCAAATCCTCAAACAATTCCCTTCCTGTAAGAAGCGGATGTACCTTATTTATAATAAAACCAAGGGCACCGAATTCATTATGTTCACACATGCATGTCACAGTCTGGGAAAAATTGGGATCTGGAAGCCCGGGTATTGCAAGGAGAAATTTTCCTTTCATGCTTTGTGAGATTTCATCTGTCATGTACAAGCTCCATACTTAATTAGGGTATTACAACCATTTGGTATGCATATTTAGTAAAAAAACAGTGTTAAATATTTTTATTTGCTTTGCAATAGTTTTTGTCATCAAAAACCTGTTTTATAGTAAAGATCAATCTTCTTTTCTTCCATAAACATCATCAAACCTGACAATATCATCTTCACCCAGGTAAGAACCGGACTGAACTTCAATGAGTTCAAGCGGTATCTTTCCTGGATTCTCTAAACGGTGCAGAGTTCCTAAAGGGATATAAGTGGATTCATCTTCCTTGAGAAGCATCTGCTCTTCTCCTTTTGTTATTGTGGCTGCTCCGGAAACAACCGTCCAGTGTTCTGCCCGATGAAAATGCTTTTGCAGTGATAATTTTGCTCCGGGTTTAACCGTTATTCTCTTGACCTGAAATCTGTGTCCGAAATCCACAGATTCATAGCTGCCCCAAGGTCTGTAAACTTTCCGATGGCTGACTACCTCATTTCTTGTTTGATCCTTTAATTGTTTTACAATTTTTTTAACATCCTGAACCTGGTCCCGGGGAGATACCAGAATAGCGTCCTTTGTTTCCACAATAACAAATTTTTCAACGCCGACTGCTGCAATAAGGCTGCTTTCAGAACTAATATAGGAGGATTTTACATCATGGGTTACCACATCCCCCTTGATGACATTCAGATTTTCATCCTTTTTTCCCGCCTGCCACAGTGCATCAAACGAACCCAAATCATTCCACCCGGCTTTAAAGGGAACCACTATTCCTTTTGATGTTTTTTCCATTACAGCATAATCAATAGAGTCAGACGGAATGTCTTTAAATCCTTCAAGACTTAATCTAAAAAAATCAAGATCCTGAACACCAGCCTCTATCAACCCTTTACAAGGCATCATAATGTCAGGTGCATGTTTCTCAAGCTCCTTTATAATTACAGATGCCTTAAACATAAACATTCCTGAATTCCAGCAATATGATCCGGAATCAAACAATTTTTTGGCGGTTTCAAGATCCGGCTTTTCAACAAATTCCTCTATTTTACACGCACCCGTGCCCGATTCTAAAAGGTCTCCCTTTTTAATATAGCCATATCCTGTTTCAGGAGAATCCGGAATAATGCCAAATGTTATTAAATTATTCTTCTGTGCAAAGTCATGTCCTGCCTTTATGGCATTATGGAATTCAATTACTTCTTCAATCACGTGGTCTGCAGGTAACACCAGAAGTATTGGATCTTTTTCATCTTCCATTGCTTGCAAAGCCGCAAGGGCAATTGCAGGAGCTGTATTTCTTCCAACTGGCTCCAGAATAATTGCTAAAGGGTCTATCTGGATACTTCTTAATTGTTCAGCTGCCATAAATCGATGATCTTCATTGCATACGATAATGGGAGAACCTGTCGTTTCCAGCCCTTCAAGCCTTAATAGCGTATTTTGCAGCATGGTTTTTTCATTATAAATATCAATGAGCTGTTTTGGATAAAGCTGTCTTGACAATGGCCACAGTCTTGTGCCTGAACCTCCTGCTAAAATTACGGGAATGATCATAATATCTCCTTGAAATTTTTATTTTTGTGCAGTGAACACATTAATTTTCAACCCATGATTTACAGGGTAAGAATCCATCGCCCTGACATGAAAACCTGCGTCTGCCAACCAGGCCATAATTTTCTCTTTTTCAAATCCATACCATGATCCTCCCATGATCTCATTAATATTTTTCTGATCATGTTTTTGAAAATCAGACAGGATGAAAAAACCTTTTGGTTTAAGAACCCTGTAGGCTTCAGCAATTGGAAGTTGCGGTTGTGAAATATGGTGTAACACCATATTCATTATAGCCGTATCAATTTCTTTGTTTTTCATTGGAAGATGTTCTAGCTCCCCCAGTCTTAACTCTGCATTATTTGTCCCTGAAAGCCTCAACCTCGCCTGCTCCAGCATCTCAGGAGAACTGTCGATTCCAATAAAATTATTTATTATTTCCTTGGAAAACTGGTCAATGAGTTCGCCGGTTCCGCAACCCAGATCGGCAATCTTACCTTTAAAAATAACTTTCCCTTTGATCATGGAATTCAGATCAAAATTGCCAAACACTTCTTTTTTCAATCGATCCCACTGGGGTGCAATATATTTAAAAAACCGCTTTGTTCTATTTTGGCGGATCTTGATCATTTCCCTGGATTTTTCCAAATCCCTGCTGGTAATTTCTTTATGATCAAGATTTTTTTCAAGCAGCCTTATCAAAGATATGGTTGTGTCATTTTTAGCTGCAAAATAATATGTAAAGCTTCCATCCCTGCGGGATGTTAACAGACCTGAATCCAAAAGGATCTTCAAATGCCTTGAAACTCCCGACTGTATCATATCCACAACCAAGACGATTTCATTAACATTTAGTTCATATTGCTGCAATACTTGCAGCAACCGAAGACGGGTGTTATCTGAAAGCGCCTTAAAACATTTGATCAATTCCATTTTAAAAAATAATATATCCTATAGGTTGATTTCCTGTCCAAAATCAAGAGTTTGACAGTTTATCCCCTTTTCTTCAACCTTATGTTTAAAATCTGCTGGATCAGACCTGATAACATCAAAGGTATTATAATGGATTGGAATTGCACACCCAGGCTTAACAAAAGCACAGGCTCTAACCGCGTCATCTATTCCCATGGTAAAATTATCACCAATGGGAACCAGCAGATAATCTATGGGATACAATTCACCGATCAATTTCATATCCATAAACAATCCTGTATCGCCCATATGATAAATTACTTTATCGTTTATAAAGATCAGTATACCCGTGGCAGCACCAACACATTCTTTATCCGGGGTAACAGAACTGTGTAAAGCCTGGACCAGTTTAATTTTTCCAAAATCAAAGCTATAAGCGCCTCCGATATGCATGGGATGTGCTTTTACGCCTTTTGATGCAAGATAAGTGGCAAGCTCATTTTCACAAATACATAAGGCGTCACATCTTTTTGCAATACCTATGGTATCGCCCAGATGATCTCCATGACCATGGGTGATCAAAATATAATCTGCTTCAACCTCGGCCGCACGGACAGGAGAAGTTGGATTCCCATCTAAAAAAGGATCAATTAAAAGCCTGACACCATTATCAAGGGTAATAAGAAATGAAGAATGCGAAAAATATCTTAATTTCATGACATTACCCTTTATTTTACAGTAAGAACCGGGCAATGGGCTTCAAGTATAACCATTTGGGCGGTTGAGCCAAAAAGCAATTTTCCCACTTTTGACCGGCTTCTTACACCAATGATGATTTCATCAATATTTTTTTCTTTGGCAAAGGTCACAATGTCTTCCCCTGCTTCAAAACCCCTAACCAGCAGATGTGTTTGACTCTTAACCCCAAAATCATCAAAATATGCTTTTGCCTGGGCAAGATTTTTTTCAGCATTAACAAATTCCTTGGAATCTGTCTTATCGCCACCGACCATAGAAGTCACAATCTCGATTTCACCATTAAAGGCCTTTGCATGCTTTACTGCGATATCCATCAAATCCTTACCAACATCAGTCCCTTTATAGCCTACCAGAATCTTCATTGTTAATACCTCATTTAAAATTATCGCCAAACCACTGTTTAAATATCAATGCTTGGTGATAATATGATGTTTTTATCACCATTATCAATAGCTATTATACAAAACACATAAGATAATAAAGGAAATTCAGATTTTTTTTGAAAATCCCTTTAACAAAAATGAAGTCTAAGGAAATTTAATGGTAATTTTTTTATTACCTTTTTTGTCTTTTAGACTGACATTGAGATCAAGGCTTGAATCTTTAATCCCTAATGCAAGTATGCTTTCGCCTTTTGCCTCTTCGATGTGCAGAATTTCTTTGACCGCTTTAAAAATATTACCGGCCACATCCGCATTGGGTGATGGAAGTTGTGAATCGCGGTACTCTGCTTTTACAGAAATTATACCCTCCTCAGACTGTTTGATGGAAATTTTTTTTGCATTATTATTCACACCATGTAATGCCAACAATGCCAGCCATTTTAGGTCTGAATCCATTTCATCTTGATCTTTGGTTAATATAGACATTTCTTTTAAGGGATCTGTAGTTGAATAACAATCGCACAACTCCTGTACTTTTAAATGTAAATTTGCTGAATCTTTCATGATGTTATCTCCTTTGAGGATAAGGATTATAGAACCATTTCTCCAAATATAAGATGCATTGGAAAATATTCAATAAATGACAACAAATATTAGAGCCTTATTCTCCAATTCGCTTTATTATTGCACCTAAGGAAAAAAATCAGATACTAATTATTTAAATGAATTATTTTTAATAAAGATAAGACTTCTGAGGATAGTCTACAGATCATTTTTTATAATAAACTGCACCGCCAACAACCTGTATCACGCTGTTAATTTTTTTATATCAACTTGAATATAGGGAAATGTTGTTGATTAATGTTAGCAGAAAATAAAGTTGAATTAGAACATAAAGCTCACTGGAGTGTATGAAGGGCAGCGGAATACTTCCATTGCAGCGCCTTGCTATCGCTTCGATAAGGTTTTTTTGAATGTTTTCTTGTTTATCTCCATTGAAGCACATGAGATTCCAATAATAACTGAATTTTTATCAAATAGCGGTTCTATTACAAGGTCGTAGTAATACGTTTTTCCCTTGAGTGTCGTCCTGACATTCTCCCTTGTTCCCACACCGGTGTCCAATACTCTACGCTTAATTTTTGTCAGATTGGTCGCGTCACCGGAAGGCATCAAGTCTTCATCTTTTTTGCCTATAGTTTCTTCAGGTTTAAAACTTTTAGGATTATGAATCCAAGTGTATCGCAAATCCATATCCTGGTTCCAAACTACAACAGGTGACTTTTCAATAGATGCCAATATTTTCTCACCGCTATCCCTAAGCTGGTCTTCGGTCTTCTTCAGATTGGTAATATCCGTCATGGTGAGCATGACACCGTCGATAACATCGTTCCCTTCCAAATGGGGCATAATTCGCACGTTGAACCATCGATCATGTTTAGATTGAATCACGATTTCTTTCAAAACGGATGTAGAAATCACTTGTTTTACGTCATGTTCCAGCGCCTCATAGATTAAATTAGATACAAGTTCGGTGATCGGACGTCCGACGTCACTGCGGATGATATTGAAATGCTTCTGTATTCCTGGGGTGGTTGACTTGATACGTAGCTGTGTATCTAAGAACATCGCACCTGTTTCAGAACCGGTAAGCAGGCTACCCAATTCATTATTGAGCTCTGCCAGCATCTGCCGTAATGAGTTTGATTGTTCGTCTACGACAACTCGTGTCTCCTCAGCTTCGCGTAATTTCTTCTCTAGCTCGGCGATTCGCTGATCCTTCTCTTTCCCGGTTCGATATTTGCTGCCTATATCGTTCATGGCTTTTGCACTATGAATTGAAGATTCCTTATTTAGCGCTCAGTAATTGAGCGGTTGTCCGCATATTTTACCAAATATTAATAATCAGTTGCATATCTTGTAAATTTGAATGATATCCAACTATATGAATTAAAAAAAAACTAAATAATTCCGTATCAACATTTCTGATATCTGTAAAGATATTTTAAAAAATCAGCCTTAGTGAAAATATAATTTAATCAGGAAAAATCTGTCAGAAGGTTTTTTATTGGAGAGTACATTGAATTTGGTCACATAATTCGGGAAAGAATTTTTTAAAATTCCCAGAAAATAATTTTGTTATATTATACACTTTAATTTGGAAGAAGGGCCTGCGATAACGGTTCTGGTTCATATATCTGAATGGAAAGTTCCATTCTATGAAAAACTTAAAATACCATATATTGGGGTTCCCGAATCTTGTCTTGACTGAATCTTTAAAATGCCAGTTATCGCTGTAGGTTTCCAGCCGAAACCCCATATAGATAGTCGTCGCGTCATTGACATGATTTTTTCCATTCCAAAACACTTGAGATTACATCTGCTATTCTTAAAAAATAAAATGTTCAGCAACCTTTGAGATAGGATAATTAATCATGAGTACAGTCATTTGCTTCATCCAGGACTTTTCGGATTGTTTTTGCCAGGTCAGCCTTAACAATAGGTTTGTAGGCGAAAGCCTTGATACCGATTTCTGATGCGCTTTCTTCAGACATTTTTTTACTGTAACCGGTGCATAAAACCACAGGTATGTCAGGTCTGATTTTAATCAATTCAACAGCCAGTTTGTCACCAGTCATGTTTGGCATGGTCATATCCGTAATGACCAAATCAAATGTTTTTGGTTTTGTTCTGAACAATTCCAGTGCTTCAACACTGCTTGTTCTACTTGTCACTGTGTAACCCAACTGCTCAAGCACTCGACTTCCCATCTTGGAAATGGGAGCTTCATCGTCTACAAAAAGGATATGTTCTTTACCAATAGGTAACACTTCTTCTTCAAAAGAATCATGTTTTATCCGTTTTTTTGATATCGGCAGATAAATTGTAAACACGGTTCCTTTGCCCATTGTACTGTCAACTGTAATTTTGCCTCCATAACTTTCAACTATACCGTGGACAACCGATAGTCCCATACCTGTTCCTTCACCGATCTTTTTGGTGGTAAAATAGGGTTCAAAAATGTTGTGTATATTCCGGGATGGAATGCCGATTCCTGTATCCGACACCTTAATCTCGATATAGTCTCCATTCAATAAATCCAGATTCTTTCCCATGGCCATTTTGCCTATAGCCACATCATTCAGGCTGACTTTCAGGGTACCGCCATCCTCCTCCATGGCTTGAGAGGAATTCGTACAAAGGTTCATCAAAATTTGATGGATATGAGTGGGTGATCCCATTATAAAAGAATCACTGATAATTTCATCTTTAATCTGAATATTTGTTGGAATAGAGGACCTTATAAATTTTAGTACTTCTTTCACTATTATATTGAGTTGGATAGGTTTGACCTCTTCATCGGATTGTCGCGCAAAGGTTAAGATCTGTTTGACAAGATTTTTTGCCCGCATTCCGCCATTATGGACTTCCCTTAGGTCATCTTCAAGTTCAGTTCCTTTGGCAACGCCATCAATAGCCAGTTCGGTATATCCTATAATTGCCGATAAAATATTGTTGAAGTCATGAGCAATACCACCCGCAAGCGTACCAATGGATTCCATTTTTTGGGCTTGTTTAAGCTCTCCCTCGGCTTTTTTCCGGTCAGTTATGTCACGTACTATGGACAAAATGGTATTGTCCCTATATAAGTCGCTCAAAAAAGCACTAATTTCTACGGGGAATAATTTTCCTTCTTTGGTCTTGTGGGTTACTTGAAATACAGCATGTCCGTCGGAAATTACTTTTTTAATCAAAGAGGTTATTTCGTCTATCGACTCGGAGGCTATGAGATCCATAGGTGATAGTTCCAAAAATTCTTCCCTGCTATAGCCATACATTTTACAGGCAATTTCGTTAACTTCGGAGAAGGG
>Ga0233437_1004176_pt1 | contig 17517 bp, 17 predicted proteins | sample SI_122_August201_FD_182714 | JGI IMG/M metagenome (GOLD analysis project Ga0233437, IMG submission 182714) | Seawater microbial communities from Saanich Inlet, British Columbia, Canada - SI_122_August2016_200_MG | ecosystem: Environmental > Aquatic > Marine > Inlet | place: Canada: British...
AAAAATGCTTCCGCAAAAACCTGACCCTATTTTATTTGAGCAGATTTTTGGACATCTAACTGCATTTAGTTCCATTCACTCTGCCAAACTGCCGCTTGCTTCGCCATAATTGGCGAAGGTATTGAAATAAGAGAGAGTATTATGAATATAAACGCCTCCCAAAAAAGAAATAAAGAACTGAAAGCGCAAAGCATGGTTGAGTTCGCACTCATATTGCCCGTACTATTACTCCTTTTATTTGGGATTCTTGAATATGGCCGCCTCTTCTTTGCCTGGATTTCCATCGAAAACGCCGCTCGTATTGGCGCGCGCTATGCATCAACGGGTGAATATAACCCAACCCATTGCCCAGACCTAAATTCCGACGGGCTTTTTTGTGACGGTAGTGCGAGAGACGCAGAGATAGATGTGGCCAGGTTGGCCTCCATTGAAGACGAAACAAATGACCTGCTTTTTGGTAATCCTTTTAGTTTAATCGTAGCAGAAACAGAATCAACACATTTTGATGTCACCATCTGTGCTACAGGGCATGTTTTTGTTTTCCCCGATATGGGAGGAACCGTCTATAGCGAATGTACGAGAGCAGATGGCACGATAGAGGAAGTCCCTGGAGAGCCTGGGGAGCGTGTGATTGTTTCGGTAGATTACAACTTCCCTTTTGTCGTTCCTTTTTTTCAAGATGTACAAGACTATTTCCATTTAGCTTCATATAAAGAAGCGACTGTAGAGCAGTTCCGAGTTTCACGCGTTGTTAATATTCCTCCCACTATCGCTGTACCAACCATCCCCACCAGCACACCTGCTCCTACCGCCACCCCCGACTGTAGTAGCATTCGTATAGAGAGTCTCGCCGTAGCAGAAGACAATCTTGTAGCCTCTGTCAGCAATAATACAGGCGTTGATATGCCATTAACCAACTCCCAACTCGTTTGGGAAAATGTAGGTGGTCGCAATCAGCTAGTCAACTGGTTCAGATGGAATAATAGAACTTACTATGGCGGAAATGATTATAACTCGCCAACCAATGCAACCTGTAGTGGTGGTGACTGTGCTTTTCCTGACACGAGAACAATGTCATGGGAGACCGATTTTAACAATGTAGGCGCCATTTTATATGGTGATTTCCAACTTGACCTTACTTTTGGAAATGTCTGTGTCATTTCACAAACGCTTTCTCTTGCTGAGCCAGCTATCGATTGTAATTTGCTGGTTGTTAACAAAGTTTGGTTCACAGGCGATGATTTCCGCGTTCGTGTTAGGAATAACAACCCCATGGATGTTCCGTTGACAAACGCATCCCTCGTCTGGCCGCAAGAGCCTTCAAATGCTGTCATCAACTTCTTTAAATGGAACTGGAAAACCCATTACGGCGGTAACACGGGAGACTCTCCCTACAGTGCAACCTGCTCTGGCGATATTTGTGCCTTTCCACCCCTCCTCAACAGAGTTTGGGCTGTCGATTTCAACAACATCCCGGACAACACCATCACAGGCCCACATGAAGTGACCCTAACCTTTGCCGATCAATGCGAAAAAGTCGTTCCTTTGGGGCCAAGCTGCAATGAAATTAGTGTAGAAAACCTTCGCATTGGCTCACTCGATCCAAGCAGCGGTGCTAGAGACAACTTAATAATGGATGTCACCAATGATAATGATATTCCTGTCCGCCTTACTCATACATCCTTCTCGTGGACAAATATGTTCGGAAATGGTGTAGATTGGATCACCTTTGGCGGTACAAATTATTATGATGGAGACAGCTTTACATCGCCAACAACCTTTGATAGTACCATCTTACTCTCCGACGAAGAAAGCTACGTATGGGATGCAGAATTTACAAATGCAGATGGCCCAATTTATGGAGATTACCAGGTAGATCTCACTTTTGACTATGGTGTCTGTACTGTTTCTGATACTTTGACCGCTTTCACGCCTACAGCCAGCCCGACCCCGGACTGCACAAATATCTATGCGGATAACTTGCGCGTAGGGTCTAATGTCTATGGCAACGGAGAAACAGACAATATAAAAATGGAGGTCACCAACAACAATCCCACCTCCGTCTTCCTCACGAACACAACTTTCCACTGGACAAACCCTTTCGGACGAGGCGTAGATTGGATCAATTTTGGTGGTGCTGGTCGCTATTACAATGGTGATAGCTTCACTTCGCCCACGATTTTTAGCAGCAGTGGTGTAGAACTTCCGTCAGGGGCAACTTATACATGGGATGCAGATTTTACTGGCTGGGATCAGATTCCCTTCTCAGGTGAATACGCTGTAGAATTGATCTTTGACAACAGGTGTCCTGTATCAGATACACTCACCGTAGCTAGCCCGACCCCAACACTCACACCAACGGTAACCAACACAGCTACCAATACACCACTCCCATCACCAACCATGACACCAACTCCTACGGCAGACTGCGACCTCATCTCCGCAAATAATCCCTTCTTCGCTGGAGACGATGTTCGCATGAACGTTACGAACAACAACCCGCAGCCCATTCAACTGACTTTTACCACATTCACGTGGTCAAATTACTACGGCAACGGTGTAAATTATTTCAGGTTTGGCGGCAACCAATATTACGGCGGCGATAGCTATTCATCCCCAACTACTCGAGGCTCCAGCATCTGGTTGCCCTCTGGCTCAACATATACATGGCTCATGGACTTCACCGGATACGATATTCCTCTCTACGGTCCTTATCAGATCGATCTCCTCTTTGACGGACGCTGTGCCATTGATGGCAACATCAGCCGATCCACACCAACTCCATCGAGAACACCTATCCCAACCAGAACACTAATCCCTTCGGCGACCCCAACAGCATCTAATACACCGACTAGCACAGCCACATTCCGCCCAACCAACACACCTACGGATACACCAGAACCAAGCAACACACCGTTGGCATCTCCCACCTCAACCTTCTGCTTCGATTGCTAAAGCAGGCTTTTGAACGGCAGTCCACAACTATGTGGGCTGCCGATTTTTTTTATTTAACACAGTTGGATAAAAAACCACCTCGTGCGTGATTTCAGCTTGCTCCCCTTATATCAACACCGAAGCTTCTCCAACAACTGCCATTTTTTCTCCCTAAATTTCAGCATTGAATAACTTCGCCATATATTCCAATAAGAGTACCTATGCCGCAATATATTTTGCCGTATCTGCCCCATCGAGTATGTGTACTCGATGTTTTTTCGGGTACGCGTACTCGAACAGCATTTTCGAGTATAATCCGCCTTGCCTGCGGAACACATCCGCAAGCGGGAAAGACAGCGCATGACCCTGAGCATTCAGGGTGACGAGGAAGAGGGTTCCCCATCGCAAGATGGGAATACGTGCACCCTCACCCCCACATCGCTTCGCTCGCTCCCCCTCTCCCGCCTTGCGGGAGAGGGAAATTCGAGTGAAACGAGAATGGGTGAGCGCGCACTAAAATCGAAAGATCAGCGGAAGCCCTCCGTGCTGTGCCATCAGCCGACCACCTTTCCCTCCAAAAAAGACCTTGCAACAATATCGCGATGGCAACATCACGGACAAAATGCAAAGGAGTGGCTCAGAAACATCAAGTTTGCAAGTAGCAAGTAAAACCTTAAACACAAAGTTCACAAAGGTTCTCAAAGAAAAAAAAATAAAAAAACTTTTCCTTTGTGCCTTCTTCGTGCCCTTCGTGTTTAAATGTTGTTGCCCTTCCAAAAACTTGACATCTGACACAAAACACGGAGGAACTCCCAAATGTGTGGAATAGTAGGTTATATCGGCCCGCGCGACGCAACCCCGATCATTCTTGGCGGCTTAAAACGCCTTGAGTATCGCGGCTACGACTCGGCGGGCATCGCCGTTTTACAGAACGGCGATATTGCAGTGCGCCGCGAAGCGGGCAAACTCTCTCAACTCACGGATGCGGTGCAGAAATCGCCCATTTCCGGCAAAATTGGCATCGGGCATACACGCTGGGCAACACACGGTGCACCCAACCAGCAAAATGCCCACCCCCATCTCGGACATACCGGCAAAGTGGTCGTTGTCCATAACGGCATCGTCGAAAACTTCCTCGAACTACGCGATGAACTCAGCGCAGAGGGCGTCGATTTCAAATCTGAAACGGATTCAGAAACTATTGTCCATCTTGTAGAGCATTATATTGCCAGCGGGCTTAATCTCATCGAAGCAGCGCGCGCCACTTTTGAGCATCTCAAAGGCGCAAATGTGATCGTCGTCATGTCTGCCGATGAGCCGGACAAAATTGTCACGGCGCGCATCGGCAATGCGGGCGGCGTGGTGATCGGCTTCGGCGAGGGCGAGATGTTCGCCGCATCCGACATCCCCGCTATTTTGGAGCATACGCGCGAGGTCGTTTTCCTCGAGTCGCACCAGATGGCGGTCATCACACGCTCGGGGGCGGATTTTCAGACGTTAAACGGAACCAAGCTAGAAATAAGTCCGCAAACGATTGCCTGGGACCCGGTATCCGCTGAAAAGGGCGAATATCGCCATTTTATGGAAAAAGAAATCCACGAACAAGTCCGCGCATTAACCGACACCCTTGCCGGACGTGTAGATTTCGACGAGGGGCGCATCCGTCTTCCCCAACTCAATCTTGACGAAGCCCTCGCCAAACGCATCAACAAAATTTACATCACCGCTTGCGGCACGGCGGCTTATGCGGGCATGGTCGGCAAATATCTAATCGAGTCTGTTGCGCGCATCCCCGTTGAGATTGACATCGCTTCCGAATTCCGCTACCGTGACCCGATTGTGGATGAAAACACCGTCGTTTTGGCAATTTCTCAATCGGGAGAAACAGCCGATACACTCGCGGCGATGGAAGAAGGGCGCAGCAAAGGGGCGATTTTGTGGAGCATCGTGAACGCGATTGGCTCACAGGCGATGCGGATTGCAGATGGCTCCATCTCGATGCAAACGGGACCCGAAATTGGGGTGGCTTCGACAAAAGCCTTCACCGCGCCGATCGTGGATTTGTACATGCTCGCCATTTTATTGGCAGATTTGCGCGGGACAATTGATCCCGTTAAACGCCGCCAAATGGTCGCCGACCTGCGCTTTGTGCCTGATCTCGTTGGACAAACATTGGAGCGCGAAGCAGATATTGAAAAAATTGCTCACGCGCTGAAAGATATTAAAGGCTGCCTTTATTTGGGGCGTGGCATCAATATGCCGATTGCCTACGAAGGCGCGCTGAAATTGAAAGAGATTTCCTACATCCACGCCGAGGGCTACCCGGCAGGTGAGATGAAGCACGGACCCATCGCCCTGATCGACGAAGAAATGCCCGTAATTTGCCTTGCGCCCAAAGACCCCTGGCACGAGAAGATGATCTCGCAAATTCAGCAGGCGAAGGCGCGCGGCGGCCCCGTTGTGGCTGTCGCCACCGATGGCGACGAACTCGTCGCCGATATGGCAGACCACGTTTTGTGGATTCCCGAAACCCCGTGGATGCTCAGCCCGGTGATTACGGTCATTCCGCTTCAGGTGCTGGCCTATCATATCGCTTCGCTGCGCGGGCTGGATGTTGACCAGCCGAGGAACTTGGCGAAGAGTGTGACGGTGGAATAAAAAACAGAATTTTCTAAATATAGAACTTTAGAAAGTATCAACAAAAAAAGGCTACCGAATGGTAGCCTTTTTTGTTTTCAATATCTAAATCCAAAAAGCAGGGAAAATCAATCGCAGCCCCACATCAATCAGCAAAGCAATCATGAAGTACAAACCAAAAGCCCGATTATTGCCAAAAGCCAGTGGGGCAAAATAAAGCGGCCAGCCACCCTGACCATCCGGGAAATCGGTAGGTCGCTCAGCAGGCTTTGGCTTCAATAGCGCAGGATATATCCCGCGAAAGGTCGGGATTGCAAATAAAACAAGCAGCATAACTGGGGTAAAGAACTTAATGGCAATTAGATAGGCTGTAAAAAAATAGGGGAGAATCATCATCGCAAGAACTATATAACGCGCAACTTTCTCACCAATCACAACAGGAAGTGTATAAATTTTCTTCTCTTTGTCTATGGCTATCTTGTCAATATGCTTACCAAAGATAACAGTTGTAACGCCTAATACATAGGGCAAGCTAGCGATTATCACGTTCCAGTCCCAATTTCCAGACAGCACATAATACCCTCCTCCGATCATTAACGGGCCCCAAACAATAAGTACGGCTATTTCGCCAAGGGCAATATATTTCAATGGCCAGGTATAAAAGAGCACAAAGAAAGCGCCTAATCCTAATAAAATCCATACAAAGCTATCGTTCCCGCGATAAGAGATTAAATATAAACCAGCCGCTAAAGCCAATAATCCTGTAATCGCGGCGTAAAGAAGATGTTCTTTTTTAGTCATCAAACCGCGTTCTACAGGTTGTGGTCCATAGAGATTGCGAAAATAGTTATCTTTATCGACGCCAAGTGCATAGTCGGTAAAATCATTAAAGAAATTATTGGTAGCATGAGCAAGGTTCAATCCCAGTACCAATGCGAGCCAAGGAAGAAACTGAAAACTCCCATTGCGCAAAGCGAAAAGCCCTGCCAGCGCGGCAGATATAAAGGTCATTATCAACACCGCAGCACGGCTAGCGATCAACCACCGCGAGATTATGTCAAGAGAATCCCATTCTTCCTTAGACACTTCTGGAATTATATTCAAGGCTTTACGCCACATAGCAAAATTCATTTTCTCTACTCCTATAAAGATTGTCGTATTTGTAGCATTTATTATAGCAGTTTTATAATCCATGTGTAAATAAAGTCGCTCGCACACTAAATTATTGACAGCAGAAAAAAAACCTGATAATATTTATCCGAATATAAAAACAGGAGATTCCCTATGCTGAAAGAAGCAGAAAAACAAGCGATCACGATTTCCCCCGAGGCAGCTCAAGCAGTACAAAACATCATTACAGAAAAAGAAATGATAGGGCATGCTTTGCGAATCTATGTCGCAGGAAGCGGTTGCAGCGGCGTACAGTTTGGCATGGCTTTAGACGATAAGATCACCGAAACAGATACCGCTTTTGAAATAGAAGGTGTCAAGATCGTTGTTGACCACCAATCACTGGCTTATGCTGATGGTGCAAGCATTGAATTTGTAAGCGACCCAGAAAAAGGCACGGGCTTTGTGATTAGTAATCCGAACGCCCAAGCTGGCTGTGGTTGTGGCGACAATGAAGGCGCAGAAGCAAGTTCGTGTGGAAGTGGTGGTGGTAGCTGCGGCTGCTAAAAGCTAGTTCATAAAACAAAAAAGTCCGAGCATAAAGCTCGGACTTTTTTTATTTTGATAATTTTAAAGAACTAACGCCTTGAGACAGAGATCAAACCACCCAAAAGCCCGATAAAACCTAAAACAAAGATCACCAATCCCATTGGCAAACGATTTGTATTCGAGATCGTTTCATCCACAAAAGCCGGGATAGCCAAAGGCGCAGGCGGCGTAAAAGTTGGTAGGCGCGTTGGCGTTTCAGGGGCAATAAATGCAGCTGCTAAAGTAGGATCAATAGTTGGTGTAGAAAGCGGGGTTGGTGTTGGTGGTGCCTCAACTACAGGCAAAAAATCCTGCGCGAGCAAAGAAACGTTCGGAGCATAGATCCAGCCAACGTTACCGGGCGCACCGGCGTAGGCGATCATGATCCAGTCACCACCGGGAGAACGTCCTATTGCTGGTGCAGATTGTCCAGACAGAAGCACACCAACACGCGGATAAAAGTAAGAGCTGGGTCCTGAGCGAATATTCACAAAATCCTGATCTAAATTAACGGTAACACGTGCACCAGAGGGCGTTCCTGTCACTGTAGGAACAGCACCTGTTGGCTGTTGAGCTTGTACCACATTAGAAGCAGGCAAACTGAAAATCAATCCCAAAATACCGAGAAACACAAATGTCCAAACAGAAATTTTGATCGAAAAACGAGTCATATTTTTGTCTTTTCCTACAGAATTTTCTTAAATTCAACAAATCGGATTATAATCTAAAACATGGAAGAAAAAGTTTTTCACGGCAATCTAAACCCAGATGATCTTGCGCGCGCTTTGCAAGCCGCCTTTACACGCAGCAATCTCTACGCGCAAACGATCGGCAAAGGCGATAAGATGGCGGTACAGATCACATCTCGCCCTGGCGCACGCTCAGGCGGACATACCGCGCTGACGATCTCCATTCAAAAAGTGAAAGAAGGCGTGCATGTACAGCTTGGCAAACAAGCCTGGATGGGAATCGCAGCCAGTTTGGGACAAACGGCTTTCGCGACGATAAGGAATCCTTTCAGCTTGCTACACCGCCTCGATGATCTAGCCCAAGACATACAGAATCTGCAACTCGACGACGATGTTTGGGAAGTGATCGCCAAAGCCGCCCGTGCCGCAGGGGCATCACACAAGATCTCAGAGAAGCTGGAAAGAACAACCTGCGAGCATTGCCGCACAGCTAATCTCGTTGGCGATGCGAGTTGTATCGCGTGTGGCGCTCCTCTGGGCGATCAACAACCGGAAACCTGCTTGAATTGTGGTTATGTAATTACCGGAAATGAGCAGAATTGCCCAAATTGCAAGAAAGCGCTCTAAAAACTTCCCCCCTTTCCTAATAGGAGTAAGCTAATGAATATCTACGATTACGCAATTCAGATGGAAAAAGATGGCGAAGCTTATTATCGTGAACTTGGGCAAAAATCCGATCACGAGGGTCTTCAAATTATTTTCACTTTGCTAGCAGATGAAGAAGTAAGCCATTACACCATTCTACAGGAAATGAGGGATGCTAACCCTGAGGCAACTTTGAGTGAAAAAGAAAAAGACCTTCTCGATAGTGCAAAAAATATTTTTGCTGAAATGCAAGAAAAAATGGACAAGATAAATTTTAATTTACCTCAGGTCGATTTTTATCGTAAAGCACTAGATACGGAAGAAAAAAGTATTGAATACTATCTTGAGATGAGCGAAAAAGTGGAAAGTGATGAGCATAAAGCCATATTCCAGAAATTAGCCGCCGAAGAGAAAAAGCACAAATTCCTGATGGAATATTTGGTTGACTTCATTTCACGCCCAGTAATTTGGCTCGAAGATGCCGAGTTCAATCATCTCGGCGAATACTAGACCCAGTCTATAAATTCTAAAAATGCGCTGAAATTTTCAGCGCATTTTTTACAAGAGATCTTTCAAAATTCCTGCCACCACCACCGCCATATCGGCGCAACTCACCCCATCTTCATCACACCAGATCGCAGAAAGAACCGCCTGAGAAAATCCCCAGCCAATCACACGCTGGCGATCAAAACCCAAGTGATCGACAACCATGTCCACACGACTCTGCATCAGCGCACGTGGATTTTCTTTTTCCAGTAAAGCTGGCAAGGGGTTTCGCAAAAAGGCTCCAACTTCATAACAGGGTTCTCCCAAAACACCTTTGGGGTCAATGGCTAAATAAGATCGTTGCTCCGTAGAAAACACGTTATCATGATGCAGATCACCATGCAAAAGAACGGGGTCATCGCTGGAGGCCAATAGGTCAAAAAAACATTTTCAGCTTTGTCTACCAAAACCGCATCCAATTTCCCCGTTCTGCCATCATAACGCTCTCGCAAACGAGAAAAAGCCTTTCCCCAATCGTCCACACTTTTAAAAGGATAATCACCGAGATATGGTCTCCATAGCTTAGGCATCACTTCCAGAAAATGGAGCGTCGCCTGCTCGTCTTCTATCTCCCAGAGCGTTTCGCCGGGAAAAATCCGCTCCAGCAACATGGCACAGTTTTCTTCATCCGCATCTATTAAACGCACCATACCTCGCCCATCAAAATGACGCAAGGCAGCGATTTCCGAACGCGATTCATCATTCGGAAAACCGATCTTGAGTACAGCCCAACTTCCATCTGCGCGGCGAACGGGAGCGACATAATTATAGGAAAGATTTTTAAAAGGGGCTTCCAGAGTCAAATCCCAACGTTTTTCATACCGTGATAGCAGCGCAGGCAACGCATCCAGCCATTTTTGCCCGGCTTCACCATAGAGAGCCAAAATCCTTTCAGAAAAATTACGCATATACTTCAGGATTATAGCAATGTGGCAACTTCTCCCCCGCCAAGCCTGCCAGCAAATTCTCACAGGCAATCTCTGCCATTCGTCGACGCGCACCATGAGTCGCAGAACCAATATGCGGCACGATCAGACAATTCTTCAAACTGTAGAGCGGGCTGCTCGCAGGCAAAGGCTCAGGGTCGGTCACATCGAGCGCGGCGTAGGCTATCCAGCCTTCTTTTAGAGCATGTAAAAGTGCGTCACACTCCACTACGGGACCGCGCGCCGCATTGACTAAAATTGCCGTTTTTTTCATCATTTTCAATTCAAATTCGCCAATTAACCCGCGTGTGGATTCATTCAGCGGGCAATGCAAAGAGACAAAATCACTCGTTCGCAATAATTCTTCGAGAGAAAGATGTACCGCATCGCTCTCGATTTTGGCTGGGTTCGAATACGCCAAACGGATGCCAAATCCGCGCGCTCGTTCCGCAACCGCCTGCCCGATCTTCCCCATCCCAACGATCCCCAGTTGTGCCCCGCGCAGATCTGCCCCCAACCACCCTGTCGGTGACCAGGTTCCCCAACGTCCTTCTTTTGCATCTTGCGCCGATTCTGGCAAACGGCGTGCTGCAGAAAGTAAAATCGCCATCGTGAGATCAGCGGTAGCATCGGTAAGCACATTGGGCGTATGCCCCAATGGAATGCCACGTTGTGTGCAGGCCGCTACATCCACATTATCTACGCCAACAGCCATATTGCTGACCACGCGCAACTGCGGCGCACGAGAAAGAAGACTCTCATCAATTTTTGCAGTGAGCAGGCTCAAAATCCCTGTTGCTTTGGGCAGATATGGCTCCAGTTTTGGGGAAAAACCGGCAAAGCCTTCTTCGCCAACTTCCAAATGGACTTTGCCTTCAAGGGCAGTGATCCACGTTTTTGGGAGAGGATGTGTGAGTAGTACGAGAGGTTTTGACATCATTTTTTCCTAGAGAGAGAAATTAAGGATACCTCCCCAACCAAGAGGAGATAGACCACAAAAAAGTTGGTTAATGGGCACTTTGCTCATTAACCCGCAGCAAGTTGAAATCACGCGCGAACCGCTTCCTCTTCTTTATTTATAATCTTAGGTAATCATTCTGCTATATCGTTGCATAATAGCATATTTTCCCCAAAAGGTCAGACTTGCTTTAAAAGGTAGTAAATTCTATAATTGAGAAAAATTATGAAGGGCGAATTTATGAATCTTACTTTAGATCAACTAGAAGAAAAACTGCAAACCCTCATTGAAGGACACTTGTTTAAATACTTACCAAACAAGGTTTCGCAAGAGTTAGCTGCGGCAATGCGAAACAACTTGAAGGGGAAGATTGCCCCTCATATCTACACCCTCACCACGCACCCTGATATAATTATGAAGTGGCAGGGAGATTTAGATTTGATTGATAATTTTAAGCAAACGCTTAAAAGAGTTGCTGCTGAAGCTAAATTGGAATTTGACGCTCCGCTCTCCTTTTCACTTGCTGCTGACCCCAAGCTTGCTAGTGACGAGATAAAAATTCTTGTTCCTCAACAGGTAGAAACGATTGCCGAGACAAGAGATATGGAATCACAAAAAACGGAAAAGACTGAGAACATACCAAGCAATGCTTTTTTGATTATCCACGGAACAAAGGTTTTCCCGCTTAGTAAATCGGTTGTAGATATTGGGCGACGTATGGAAAACGATTTGGTGATTGATGATCCGCGTGTTTCGCGTGATCATGCCCAATTACGCGTAAAAAATGGACGCTTTGTTATTTTCGACTTAAATTCTACAGGTGGGACTTATGTTAACAGCCAACGCTCGCATCAGTCTGTCCTATATCCTGGAGATGTGATTTCCTTAGCCGGTGTTCCGCTCATTTATGGGCAAGATAACCCGCCACATCGTACAGATCTTAAAGTAACTTCTCCCCTAGGCTCGTCCGCTTCATCGGACAGACAAACCGCTAATTTCCGAGACACAGCACAATTAGAAGATAAGCCCGAAGAATGAGCGCACCCTTTTTGCTGATCTTGCGGCTCGGCATGACTCTCAGCCTGTATATTTTTATGGGCTGGGCGTTTTTGCTTTTATGGCGCAATTTCAAGACCGAAAGTGAATTACTAACCTCCCGTAAAACACCTCCTTTAACTCTTTCGTATACTGACCTTGAGAAAAAGCGAAAGATAAAACACTTTAGAACACCTGAGATCACACTCGGGCGTGACCCACACAGTGAGATTTATCTTGAAAACGAAACTGTCTCTGCTCATCATGCCCGCTTAAGTTATCACCATGGACAATGGTGGCTCGAAGATTTGAGCTCAAAGAACGGGACAATGCTAAATGGTGAGCGTGTAGAAACCCCAACGATTGTGCTCGGAAATGATGAAATCCAATGCGGAAAAATACCGCTCACCGTACATTTAGCAATGGCCGATCTGTCACCGAACACACAAGAGATATAGTTTTTTCACACTGAAGAATACAGAAAAATTTGGAGAACGCTATGACCACAAAGATCTCACTCGCCATTATCGGCGGCTCTGGCTTATATGCCATGCCGGGACTTGAAAATACTGAAGAACTCAGTATTTCAACACCCTTTGGTGAGCCGAGTGCGCCCATTATCACAGGGACTTTGGAAGGTCAGTCTATTGCATTTCTGGCACGACATGGAATTGGGCATCATCTCAACCCCAGCGAAGTAAATTATCGGGCAAATATCTATGCTTTGAAATCTATTGGCGTGGAGAAGATCGTTAGCGTAAATGCCTGCGGTTCTTTGCGAGAGGATTACGCCCCGGGGGATATTGTCATCCCCGACCAACTTTTTGATATGACCAAAGACCGCAAACGAACTTTCTTCGAGAGCGGATTAGTCTCCCATATTAGTGTAGCGGATCCTTTCTGCCCCGATCTTTCCAGGAAAATTCTGGCATCCGTTCAGAAAACGGGAGCCACAGTTCATGAGGGCGGCTCCTTTATCACCATCGAGGGACCGCGCTTTTCGACGCGTGCCGAGTCTAATATCTTTCGTTCGTGGGGCATGTCCATTATCGGGATGACAACCTCTCCCGAAGCTTTCCTTGCCCGCGAAGCTGAAATCTGCTACGGCGTGATGGGGCATGTAACCGATTATGATGTTTGGCATCGCAGTGAAGAACCCGTGACTGTGGAAATGGTCATTAAAACATTGATGAAAAATACCGAAATTGCACAAGAGGCGATCTGCAATTTGGCGCGGAGTTTTACTTCCTCACGAGATTGCGACTGTGAAAACGCCCTCGCTGATGCACTCATTACCCAACCGCGCGTTGTCCCCTCTGAGACAAGGGAACGTTTGGATTTATTGGTAAAGAAATATTTGAAGTAATGCGTATTGCGTAATACTATATGACATCATCAAAATTGCCTGAAATCAAACCAAAGAAAAAAACAGGGACTGAAAAATTTCACAATAATGGCACATCCCTACCCTTTAACCTTCTTTCTTTTTGGCAATGGTCATCATCAGATTTGTTAAGCAATTCACTACGAGGAATACTGGCTGAGTTTATTGTTGCATCAGCAATTAGTAACATAGATAGCATCAGAAAAGAATGGGATGCTTATGATCTTGAGATGCCCGAAGGAAATAAAATCGAAGTGAAGTCAGCTTCCTATATTCAAAGCTGGTCTCAAAAAAAACTATCACAAATCCAATTCAACATTCGCCCTACACAAAGATGGGATTCAATATCAGGTACTTATTCAACGAAAAGGATCAGACAGGCAGAAATTTATGTTTTTTGTATCCTTACACACACAGACAAAGACTCGATTGACCCTCTCAACCTTCAACAATGGGATTTTTACATCATAGAGACAGAAACCCTAAACCAAGCAGTTGCTGAACAAAAAACTATCACGCTATCAAAGCTCTTAAAACTTAATCCCCTCAAAGTGAAATATCAAGATATAGCCCTAACAATCACAGAAACTTTAAGCAACTCCTCACAGACATAAACGCGCCGCATTACACACAAAGTAAAAAAAACACTCGGTCATCTATTCGCCCCATCCGTGTTAAAAAATCTACCTAAACCTAAATCTGTGAACTCTTTCCCAAAACGAGACAATTATTTTGCATTCTAAATTCAAAATCCTGAATTCCTACGCCGCTCTTTTTCTCGGCTTATACAGTCTCATTCTGAGTCTCTCCCCTGCCTTGCGTGCCCGCAGTTGGGATGTGGATTATCGCTACGCGCATTGGCTCGGGTTTTTCACCTGGCTATTCCTAAATTGGCTCGCAGAAAAACACCTCGACACAAAACTCCCCGATAGAGACCCCTATCTCTTCCCGCTCGCTTCTCTCTTTAGCGGTTGGGGGCTGCTGACCATCTGGCGGCTGCTCCCAAATTTTGGCTTACGCCAAAGCCTCTGGCTCGCCCTCAGCGTTGCGGTCATGCTTCTTGCCCTGCGCTGGCGCGACATCCTCCCCACCCTGCGCCGCTATAAATATATCCTCCTCAGCAGTGGATTACTTTTAACTGCCCTGACTCTCGTTTTTGGCGCAAATCCCCTCAATATAGAACCCCGTCTCTGGCTTAATTTTGGTGGCATCTACCTGCAACCCTCTGAGTTGCTGAAACTGCTCCTTGTCATCTACCTTTCTGCCTATCTCGCCGATCGCGTTCCCCTCCGCGACAAAATATTCCCGCTCATTTTCCCCACCCTCTTCCTCGGCGGGATTGCCCTGCTCCTGCTCATCGTCCAACGTGACCTCGGCACCGCATCCATCCTCGTCATGCTTTTCGCCAGCATCCTCTACATTGCGACGGGGAGAAAACGCGTCTTGCTCGGCAATGCAATTATTTTGCTTACCATCGCCTTCTTTGGCTATTACTTTAGTCCAACCATCCAAACACGTCTCGCCATCTGGTTCTCTCCCTGGGATGATCCCAGCGGATTTGGCTATCAGATTATCCAATCGTTAATGGCAATCGCTAACGGCGGTTTATGGGGACGCGGCGCGGGGATCGGCTCTCCCCTCTTCGTGCCTGTTGCCCATTCCGATTTTATTTTTACAGCCATAGCGGAAGAAACGGGACTGACCGGGACATTAGGCTTGCTCACGCTTTTTGGCATTTTCCTTTCCCGTGGCATGGTCATTGCACTCCGTGCCCCTAATCGTTTTCAGCGTATTCTTGCCTCTGGTCTAACGGCCTATCTTGGCATCCAATCGTTGCTCATCATCGGCGGGAATTTGCGCCTGCTGCCGCTAACGGGCGTAACACTTCCTTTTATCTCTTACGGCGGTTCTTCGCTGCTCACCTCTTATCTTGCTTTATTACTTCTATTGAAGATCAGCGATGAAAGCGAAGGGGTCACGCCCCCGCCCTTCCTTTGGTCAACACAACCTTATCATTTTTTAAGCGCAATGCTCCTGTTGGGGTTAATCACTTCTGCTCTCATTAACGGCTGGTGGGCAGTCGTGCGCGGACCCGATCTATTAACTCGTTCCGATAATCCCCGCCGTGCCCAAGCCGATTTTTATGTGCCGCGCGGCAGTATTCTGGATAGAAATAATGCTGAGATAAATATCACTACAGGAGAATCGGGGAATTATATCCGTGAATATCTTTACCCCGAACTTTCTTCCGTCGTTGGTTATACGAATTCCGTCTATGGGCAGGCAGGCATTGAAGCTTCTCTCGATGATTATCTGCGCGGCTTGGATGGAAACCCAGCCACGCTTGTTTGGTGGCATCACCTTCTTTACGGGCAGCCGCCGAATGGTCTGGATTTGCGTTTGAGCCTCGATATTGATCTTCAGGAAAATGTTGACGACCTCCTCAGCAAGCATAAGGGTGCGCTCGTCCTCATCAATGCTGAAAGCGGGGAGATTCTGGTGATGGCTTCCCATCCTACATTTAACGCGACCAAGTTCGACGCATCTCTCCTAAGCGATGAAGATTCCCCTCTCCTGAACCGCGCTACGCAAGGGAGTTATCCTTTACACCAAACTTTGGATACTCTTTTTGATGCGCCGCCTATTGAGATTCGTCTGCCCCATGCCGAAGCAGCGGAGGGATTTGCCAGCCCCTTACAAATGGCGATGGTGGCGGCAGCTCTGAGCAACGAAGGAATTGCCCCAGCACCGCGTCTGGCTCTTGCTGTGAACACCTCCCAAAGCGGATGGGTGATATTGCCTGCACTGGGCGAGTCTGCAACCCTTTTTAGTGCAGCAGAAGCAAAACAACTGATCACTACTTTTTCTGGTGACGAGGAAGCCTTTTGGCAGATCATATCTATGCAAGAAGACGAGGAAAATCTGACCTGGCTCCTTGCTGGCACGCCCTCCAATTGGAGCGGAACACCATTAGCGTTGGCTATTCTTCTCGAAGAAAATAATCCTGTGTTGGCAGAGGAGATTGCACGAGCATTATTGAGCAGCGCACCATAGTCAATGAAAATACGCCTCTATTCCCCTGCTGATTTCGATACGGTGACCAAGCTCTGGCGAAGCGCTCGTGAAATTGCATTCCCTGAATTTCAGCGTACAAAGGGATACTCATTTGAAGAGGATTGTGCTTATTTCAAAAATATGCTGCTAAAAGAAAATGATGTCTATGTCACAGAACTAGATGGGATAGCCGTCGCTTTTATGGCCATTAAAGGAGATTTTATTGACCAGCTCTATATTTCTCCCGACCATCAACGCAAAGGGATTGGTACAGCGTTGATCGCACATGCCAGAATTCTTTCCCCTGAAAAACTCTGGCTCTATACCTTTCAATCGAATCTTAACGGGCGCGCCTTCTACGAGAGAAATGGATTTATCGCAACCAAATTTGGCATCAGCCCCCCACCCGAATCTGAACCCGACATCTTATTTGAGTGGAAAGCAAAAAGTGAATGATCCCTGCCAAAAAAAGAGCAAAGCCATCGAAACAGCTTTGCTCTTTTTTTCTACTTTGCTAAGAACTATTTAGTGGTTGCAATCGCCACCATGAGAATGCCCGCCACAAGCATCTTTTTGAGTTAGCTCAATGATCTGGTCATTTTCAAATAAACCGATATTTTCCTGAACAGTGTTTTTGGCAGCAGAATAAACCTTGATGTTCATCGCGTTTAATTTATTGATCGCGCCTCTGCCAATTCCGCCAACGATGATCGCGTCTACCATTTTGCCATCCAAGGCTTTGACCGGGTTACATTGACCGTGCTCATGACCCAGATCTTGATTATTGATCGTGCCAACTTTTCTTGTTTCGGTATCGAAAAGAACAAAAGTTGGGGCAGAGCCAAAATGGCCGTAGACTTTGCTTTCTAAACCTTTGTCTGCTTCAACTGCGTAAAACGGTGAAAACGCACACCTTAAACGGTTGATGTCGCACAGTCAGCGGAGGAGAGAAGACTGGCGAAGGAATTGTACTCTAAGTGTTCGGCATACTCCGTTTTGCCCTGAGTTTTC
>Ga0233437_1004178_pt1 | contig 17497 bp, 21 predicted proteins | sample SI_122_August201_FD_182714 | JGI IMG/M metagenome (GOLD analysis project Ga0233437, IMG submission 182714) | Seawater microbial communities from Saanich Inlet, British Columbia, Canada - SI_122_August2016_200_MG | ecosystem: Environmental > Aquatic > Marine > Inlet | place: Canada: British...
TAAAATAAAAATGGAAAATAAATTTAATGAAAAAATGATAAAATCAATTTATAAAAATGATGTAAGATGTCCTGAAATTAGTACAGCAAAAAAAATGAAAACCAGCATATTAGATGCAAAGAAAAAAGGAGATTCACTGGGAGGGATAATTGATTCAATTACAACAAAGATACCGGTAGGATTAGGTGAACCAATTTTTAGTTCATTAGAATCTGATTTGAGTAAAGCAATATTTTCAATTCCATCAGTAAAAGGAGTAGAATTTGGTTCAGGATTTAGAGGATCAGAACTTCATGGTTCTGAAAATAATGATTTGTACACAATCAAAAATGGAAAAATTATTACAAAAACAAATAACTCTGGAGGAATTCTTGGAGGAATTTCAAACGGAATGCCAATTACTATGCGAATTGCATTTAAACCAGCATCATCGATTGCACAAAAACAATCCACTATAGATATCAAAACAAAAAAAGAAACAATTCTTCAAGTTAAAGGAAGACACGACCCATGTGTGGTACCAAGGGCCCCACCAGTAGTAGATTCACTTGTATCTCTAACAATAGCAGATCATGCACTTCTTTCAGGCGCAATTAAACCTGTATTATAAGAAAATGTCAGATATCAACGAACTTCGAAACAAGATGGATGAGATCACTTTGGAGATGATACGATTATTGAAAACTAGAACAGAAGTTGCAAAAGAAATTGGAGAAGTTAAGAGAAGCATAGGTAAAGGAGTTACAGATGAATTACGTGAAGAGAATTTACGAGATAAAGTAATTTCATTATGTAGTGATTTAAAACTCGATGAAGCAATTGCGACAAAATTTTTAAATTTTCTTTTAAATGAATCAATCAAAGTTCAATCAAGTAACAAACAAACACATCTCTCAATTTTCTTAAAAGCAAAATCACTAGAACAACAAGGTAAAAAAATAATTCATATGGAAGTTGGAGAACCTGACTTTTTACCACCAACAATTGTAAAAAATGCATTAAATGAAGTATTTGACAAAGGATTTTTGAAGTATGGGCAAGCAAGAGGGATGCCAGTTTTTCGAGATGCACTTGCAAAATATGTTTCTGAAAAATTTAACACAAATGTAACACAAGAAAACATCATCGTAAGTCCGGGTGCAAGATTTTCTATTTTTACTGCCATTACAACACTGTTGAATCCAGGCGATGAAATGATTGTGATAGAACCTGCATGGCCAGCATACAAAGACTGTGCATTAAATGCTGGAATTAAAGTCAGAACAATCAATACAACATTAGAACAAAAGTGGGAGCCATCAATAGAACAAATCAAAAATGCAATTAACACAAATACAAAAATGATCGTATTAAATTATCCAAATAATCCAACAGGAAAAATTCTTCCAGAAAAATTACAAGATGAAATAATTAAACTTGCAAAAGAAAATCAACTCTACATACTTAGTGACGAGATTTATTCACAATATGCAAAATCTAATTGGAAAAGCGTTCTGAGTTACAATTATGAAAAAAGCATTATCACTCAATCATTTTCAAAATCACATGCCATGACAGGATTTAGAGTAGGATATGGGATAGCTGATACAAAAATTATTGAAAAAATGGCAAAATTAGAAGCATTATGTCTTACAAATGTCTCAGAACCCATACAATATGTTGCCATGAAGGCACTAGAAGCAAACACATCCAATAATACTAATACAGTTCAAAGTAGATTAGATGTGTTGGCACAAAAGTCAAATGATTTAGGATTAGATTTTGTTGTCCCAGATGGTGCCATGTACATTTTTGCACGACTCAATAAAGAAGGATTTGACGGAGTGCAATTTGCAAATTCTATGCTTGAAAAAGGTCTTGCAGTTGCACCAGGAGAAGGATTTGGAGATTATAAAAACTTCATAAGAATATCTGCGTGTCAAAACGAAGAAACATTGGTTGAAGGAATGAATATACTTAGGGAGAATATCAAAGATAAATAATGAAAAAGAAAATTACGGTTATAGGTGCCGGAGGTCAAATGGGGCAATGGTTTACAAAATATTTTTCAAATGCAGATTACGAAGTAACAGGTCATGATTCAGAAAATAAAGTCGTGGGAAAAGACGTCATAGTAACAGAATCTCTGGTAGGTGGAATTTTACAAGCTGATTTTGTAGTGTTATGCACCCCAACTCGAAGAACCCCAGAAATTATCAGATTAATTGCTAAAGAGATGAAAAGGGGAACATATCTTATTGAGATTTCATCTGAAAAATCCAAAGTGGTATCATCCTTATCAAAAATGCCAACAAAGATCAATCCTATTTGTATTCATCCAATGTTTGGTCCAGGAATTAAAACATTAAAAGGTCAAAATATTATTTCAGTTCCAATTAAAGATGCCAAAAAAGAATTAACAATGGCCAAGACATTATTTGCAGGAGCAAATTTTGTTACAATTGATGCAGCTGAACATGACAAAAAAATTGCAGTGATATTAGGATTAACTCATTTAATGAATTTAGTTTTTGCAAACATAATTTCAAAAGATGAAAAATCAATACTAACTGAAAAAATGTCAGGAACCACTTTCAGAGTACAAAAAACATTAGCAGAAAGTATCATGACAGAATCTCCAGAATTAATTGAAACGATTATTGCAAATCCGGAAATTCGTAGAGTAGCAGAAGACCTTTGGAAAGATATTGGACGATTACTTACAGCAGTTCAAGAATCAAAAACAGAAGAGGTTGTAAATTACATCAAAGAATGTCAAGAAAGACTAGAAAAGCATTCAGATGTCAATGAATCCTACAAAAAGCTCTCAAAAATGGTCAAAGTCGTTGAAAAATAACGGGTATGCGTTCAACAAAAATTGTTACATCGTTCATCAAAGATAATGAAAAATTATTAATTCTAAAAAGAAGTAACAAAGTAAAATCAATGAAAGGATTATGGGCAGGAATTAGCGGCATCATTGAAAATAATGAACCCCCACTAAAAAGAGCAATAATTGAAATTTTTGAAGAAGCTGGAATAATGGAAGAAGACATCACATTGATTAAATCTGCAGAGGAGATGAGAATCAATTCACCTCAATATGAAAACCACGAATGGGAGATATTCCCATTTTTGTTTGAATCAAAAAATCCAACAATTACACTCAATTGGGAAAATTCAGAATTCAAATGGATAAATATTGAAGAATTAGAAAATTATGAAACAGTGCCCAGTCTTCAAAAAGTATTATTCAATTTGTTGTAAATTATCATTTTCTTTTTCGTATTTCTTTTGTTGCGGTAACATCATGTAAACACATGCACCTCCACACATAGTACAAGGTACATTATTTCCAGGATGTTGCCCAGTTCTACTATGAATTTTTGCTGCTTCTTCAGGATCAATAGATAATGCAAGTTGTTTTTCCCAATCCAAAGTACGTCGGGCTTCAGTCATCTCCATATCCCATTTGATTACTTTCTCACGAATTTTTACAAGATCACCCGCATGTGCAGCGATTCTATATGCAATTAATCCAGCTTTTACTTCTTCAGCATTTGGTAAAGCTAAATGTTCAGAAGGAGTAAGATAACATAAAAGATCAACACCTTCACTTGCAGAAACTGCAGCCCCAATTGCACTAGCAATATGATCATGACCAGATGCAATATCAGTTACCAAAGGACCAAGAACATAATATGGTACATCACCAATTAGAGATTTTGCTAAACGAACATTTGCTGCAACTTCATTTAATGGAACATGTCCAGGACCCTCAACCATTACCTGAATATCCTGTTCATGAGCACGTTTTGTTAATTGTGAAATGTTAATCATCTCTTGAACTTGTAATTCATCATGAGAATCCAAAATTGAGCCTGGTCGGAGGGCATCTCCAAGACTAAATGTCACATCATATTTTTTGGCAATTTCCATTAGATAATCATAATGAGTCAAGTATGGATTTTCTTTATCGTGCTTTAACATCCATGCAGCAGTAATGGTTCCACCTTTACTTACAACTCCGCCATATCGCTGAACTTTTAGAATTCTCTTTGCAATATCTTTTGTAATCCCACAATGAATTGTAGTATAATCAACTCCATCTTTAGCATTATTTTCAAATGCATTAAGATAATCATCTTCAGTTAAGTTTAAAGGATTTTTATGAACTTCAATTCCATAATTATACGCCTCATAAATTGGAACAGTTCCAAAAGTAATTGGTGCATTTTCTAAAAGAGTACGTCTAATATGTTTGACATCTCCCCCATCACTAAGATCCATAATTGTATCTGCATGATATTTTAAAGCAACTTTTGCTTTTTCAATTTCAGCATCTAAATCTACATTTAGAGTAGAAGTTCCAATGTTTACATTTACTTTAGTTTTAAGACCTTTACCAATTCCAACATTATGGATTTTTTGTGGTCTAGTATTATTACTTGGAATAATAATTGAACCACGTGCGATTTTTGAGATTAACCAATCAAGTGAAACATCCTCATCCTTTGCAACTTGTTTCATTTCATCAGTAGCTACACCACGTCGTGCAGCAGTCATCTGGGTTGCCATAACATACCATAGCCAATTACCTGATTTAAACAATCATGAAAAGTAAAAAATGAATAATTTTATCATACTATAATAATAGATCTGATCGATTTATATGGAATAATCACGATATAGTATTGTGCGATTGATTAGGGAGTGTAGGCATTGTGGAAGAGAATTTCAAAGTATGAAAGATGAATTTTGTTCGAATGATTGTGTGAGCCAATCATCAACTTAGTAATTAATTTAATTTTAATTTGGATGCGATGGATGACTTTTCAGATTGAATTTTCTTAATTCGATTTAAAATAGGCACAATTAATCTTTCTAAATCAGGGGAATTTTGAAAATTTTGTTTTATTTCATCAACTCTATTTTTAAATTCAATTTCAGATTCTTCTAATAAAATATAATTTCGAAGTTTTTGAATTTCTAATTTGAGCGATTCGATTTCAGACATATTATTTACCTAGGAGGACTCCAAGACTCATCAACATCAGAAGTTAAATCAGATACAAGATATTGTTTTCCACACTTGAAGCATTGCCACAAAAATTTACCTTCTTTCTTTGTTTGATATTGCATTGGTAACAAACATGTTGTACATTTCAATTCCTCAAGAGATGAATCATCAATTAAAGGAATTTTGACCATAAAATAAAGTGAAACAACAAAGTATAAAATTCCTATTACAAAAAATAAAGGAAAAATAGATTAGTACACAATACAAATAGAAATCGTGAATTTACTTTCAATTGGAGGTTCTGATCCATCATCAGGAGCTGGTATTCAAAGTGATCTTAAAATATTTTCAACAGATAATGTGTATTGGTTAACAGTAATTACAGCAATTACCGGACAAAATACTTTGAAATTTGGAAAAGTTGAACCAGTGTCTGTAAATATTTTGAAAAATCAATTACAATTGGTATTTTCAGATTTCAAAATAGATGGAATAAAAATTGGAATGGTGTATGATTCACAAATAATTAAAACAATTTATCAACAATTAAAGAAATCAAAAATTCCAATAGTAGTAGATCCTGTGATTAAATCAACAACCGGAGGAGAATTATTAAAAAAATCAGCTATCAAAGATTATCAAAAATATATCATCCCTCTTGCCACAGTTATTACTCCAAATAAATATGAGGCAGAAATTTTATCTAAAACTAAAATTAATTCAAAAAATATACCTGAAAAAACTGCAAAGGTGATTCAGAAAATGGGTGCAAAAAATGTATCAATTACAGGAATTCAAGCAAATGAAAATAAAATATCAGATTTCATTTTTGAGAAGAGTGAAAAATATGTAATTTCGGGCAATAAAATTTCAAAAATCAATCATGGTAGTGGGGGGAATTATGCATCAGCAATTTTATTTTCATTGGCAAAAAACAAATCAATCAAAGAATCACTCAGATTCGCCAAACAATATACGTATGATTCAATCAAAAATGCAAAGAAAATAGGAAAAGGCATAGTGATTACAGACATTAACAAAAAAGATAGCATAGAAACAGAATTGTCTGAATCAATTCAGAAATTCACAGGGATTAAAAATATTTACAAAAATATCCCAGAATGTCAAACAAATTTTGTGTATTCTAAAAAAAATCCAAAATCAATAAAAGAGATTCTAGGGATTTCAGGGAGAATTGTCAAAGCAGGGGAGAAAGTCATAGTTGCAGGAGATTTAGAATATGGAGGTTCAAAACATGTTGCAACCGCATTGTTAACAGTTAATAAAAAATTTCCACAAATACAATCTGCAATAAATATCAAATATCAAAATACAACTATTTCAAAAATAAAAAAATTAAAATTTATTGTTTCAAGATATGATAGAAATCAAGAACCAATTGATGTAAAAAATAAAGGTTCAACCATAGAATGGGGAATTAAAAGTGCAATCAAAAATTTAAAAGAATCACCAGATGTTATTTTTCATATCGGGGGTTTTGGAAAAGAACCAATGATAATAATTTTTGGAGATACACCAAAAAAGATTTTGAAAAAAATATCAAAAATTACAGGATAAAATTCTGGGGTAAAATCATCCTTGAACATAAATAGTCAACAAACCAAATAGGATTTATGAAAGCAGTGATTTTAGCAGGAGGATTAGGTACAAGATTACGCCCATTAACAATAAAAACTCCAAAACCAATGTTACCATTAGGTAAAAAACCAATTTTAGAACATCTCATAGAATGGAATAAAAAAAATGGTGTAAAATCATTCGTGTTATGCGTTAGTTATCTTCGAGAAAGAATTGAGGATTATTTTGGAGATGGTGAGAAGTTTGGAGTCAATATAGAATATGCAATTTCAAATAAACCACTAGCTACTGCAGGTCAACTTAAAACTGCAGAAGAATTTATCGACGATACTTTTGTCTGCGTGTATGGGGATTCAATATTTAATTTCAATCTCAGAAACATGATAAAGCAACACAAAACAAAAAAATCATTTGTCACCATGGGTCTTAACGAATACAAAACAAACTTGGAGTATGGGGTAATCAACACTTCAAAAACAAACAAGGTAGTAAGTTGGGAAGAAAAACCAGAAATTAAAGCAAATATCAATATGGGATGTTATGTAATGGAGCCAGGTGTTTTGAAAGATATTCCGAAAAATAAACCATATGGGATGGATGATCTAATCATAAAAGCCATGAATAAGAAAAAATTAGTTAGTGGTTTTATTACAAAAAAAGGTTTTACAGATATTGGAAATAAAGAATCGTACAAACAAGCTAAGCAAGATTACATTGAAAAATTTGGCAAGAAGAAATAGCAGAGATGACTGAACTAATAATAAGGAAATTAAGAAAAGAAGACCTTCAAAATGGATTTCTCACCACATTAGATTCGTTAAAACAAGCTAGTGACATTGAAGCAAAGAAAGCTGAAGAAATTTTTGAGAAAATTAATTCTACCCCAGATTATACAATTGCAGTTGCAGAATTAGAAGGAAAAATTGTAGGGGCCACAACATTACTAATCGAACAAAAATTTATTCATAATGGAGGACTCGTAGGCCACATTGAAGACGTAGTTGTAGATAAAAATCATCAAGGACAAAAAATAGGCGAGAAAATTATGAAATTTCTACTAGATATTGCAAATGAACGAGGTTGTTATAAGACAATTTTAGACTGTACTGATGATGTTAAACTATTTTATGAAAAACTAGGATTCAAACAAGTTGCAAGTGAATTAAGATTTGATCACATTTAGAAATATTCTTTTTTAGGACGCATTGGTTTGAGTTTAGTCAAATATGCCCCAAACCCCATAACAGGAAATGACAAAACAATAAACAATACTGGCGTATATTTTACCATATCTGTAATGTATACATCATCTAATTTATCTAACAAGGAATAACAAACAAGCATTCCCAATAACAAAATCACACCACCTGTAATAATTAATCTGCCAATAGGTTTTGAACCATATCGTTTTGTCATTATGAAAGGTACTGCAGCTAAAATTCCCGCAGGAGCTACTCCAATTGAAATGAATTGGAATATTTTAGGATCTGCGACAAATGATAATCCAAATTCAAAATCGGTAGGAACATTACCCATAAAATAATAAATTGAAATCATTTCACCAGCAAACATTGCAAACAATGCTGTACTAGTAACTGCAAGCCATTTTTCAATTGCCATAATTTAATCAGATTTTAATTGATAAATAAATCATTCAAATAATTATAAAATTCCAACAAGATTGGCTAATTCTTTTCTACATGCAATTCCAAGTTTTTCTGCAGCTTGTTCAGGAGAAATATCATTTAGATGAATGCCATAACCGCGTTCTAATCCTGACCAAGATTTTGTAATTGGGTAAACTTCAATATGCCAGTGAATTTGTCTACTGTTTTTCTTTTCAGGAGAGAGATGAAATACTAAATTATAAGATACATTTTTGACAGTCTTTGATAATCCACCCAAAGTAGAACGTAGAATTAATGCCAAATCATTAATTTCTTTTTGTGTTATTTTTGAGAAATGAGTAGTGTGTTTTTTTGGAGAAATCCAAAATTCATAAGGGTAAGAAGGAGTCCAGGGGCAAAATGCAATAAAACCTTCTGTTTGAAGAACCTGTCTTGGTCCACCAATCTCTTCATTTACAGTTTGACACATGTGACAAACTCCCTTTTCATTAAGGATTTTATGAGAAGCTTCTGATTCTTCTTCAATTATTGGAGGGATAGTAGATAATGTTAAAAGATTCAGATGAGGGTGAGGATTTTTATTTCCAGCTAGTTCACCATGGTCTCCAAAAATTGAAACATATGTTACGCCTTTTTGAGTATAGAGCCATCTCAATCTATCTTGAACAACAACTAGAACATTTGACCATTGTTCAATATCGATGGTAGCAAAAGTATCTTTGGGGTTTGGTGATGCAACAACAATGTAATGATAACCATATGCAGGTTCACTGTAGAATGGTTTGTCACTGTAAGAATTTTCAGCATCAATTGAAACTATAGGATTTTTACTTTCAAAAACTCGAATTGACCAATTTTCAACATATTCATCTTCATTGTCTTGCAATCGTTGTAACATTCCTTCTCTTGCAACAAGTGATAAGACAGATGGGTTAGTCATTGCTTCATGTCCAGGAGCAAATGGTAATTTTTTAGGATCAATTACTTTATCATCTTTTTTTGAGACAATCATAAAACGCTCAGAAACATAATCTTTGCGCATATCCCCCATAATGGTAATTGAAAGTAAAATGTATGTTAAAACGTTTACTGAGATCTAAAAAAATACAATTCAAAAAAATTAAAAATTATTTTTCAAATATTATGAAGGTAATACAATGATTGAAAATAATATTTCGGAAAATCAAAATTTTTTTCTTTGATTGTTTGTTTTGATCGCAGTTTGTGTTGCAAGATTTAAAGCACAGCATTTGATCTTGCATAAACAGGGGATAGTATGGATAATTCTGATGTTCATATGATATACGTTCTTTTAGATGGGGTAGGAGACTTGCCACATCCAGATTTAGATGGAAAAACACCGCTTGAGGCAGCAAATACACCTACACTAGATAAAATATCCAGTAATGGTGCAATTGGAGAAGTTATTTCTGTTGGAAAAGGTATTGCCCCAGAATCAGATATTGCCGTATTCAATATGTTAGGGTACAAATTCAAACATGCCGATTATGCAGGAAGAGGTGTAATAGAATCAATTGGAGTTGGAGTAGATTTTAAGGATGGGGATTTAGCATTAAGAGGAAATTTTTCAACATTAAACAAAGATGAAGTAATTATCGATAGAAGAGCTGGAAGACATATTGAAAAAGAAGATGCCGACGGAGTGGCAAAAGAACTTGAAGAGAAAATTAAATTTTCAGTTCCAAATACAAGCGTTGTTGTTTCTCCAACAATTGGACATAGAGTAATAGTCCGAATTAGAACAGAATCTAAAAAATTATCATCAAAAATCACCAATACAGATCCTGCATATAGTAACATCGGAGGAATGGGAGTAGCAAAAGCTGTTGGAGATTTTTTGAAAATAGAAAAATGTTTACCAATAGATGATAATGAGGATTCAAAATTAACTGCAAATTTAGTAAATGAATTTTCAGAGCAAGCAATCAAGATTTTAAAAGAAAGTCAAATAAATAAAAAACGTCAAGAACAAGGCAAAAAATTACTTAGTTGTATTTTACTTAGAGATGCAGGAAATAAATTTCCAGATGTAATCCCAATTAATGATAAACATGAAATGAAGTTTTCATGTATTGTGGATATGCCAGTAGAACTTGGAATTGCAGATGTTCTCAAAATGAAAGCATTTGAAGCTGGAGGATTAACAGACTATGAAGAAAAAGCCAAAGTCGCTGCAAAAGCTATGGAGACTCAAAATTCAATTTATGTTCATCTCAAAGGTCCAGATGAGTTTGGTCATGACGGAGATGCCATAGGGAAGATGAAAAACATAGAGGAAATCGACCAAAGATTCTTCAAAACACTTGTTGAAAATATTGATTCAAGTAAAGTTGCAATAATAATATCAGCTGATCATTCAACACCTTGTATCAACAAAGGGCATAGTGATGATCCAGTGCCAGTAATAGTTTCAGGAGACTTTATCAAAAATGATGGAACAACTAGAATGACTGAGGAACAAGCAAAGAAAGGGAGTATCGGTTTGATTCAAGGTGCAGAAGTGGTGACAAAATCTTTGGAATTAATTAAATCTCAAAAATAGTTAATTTTTTTTCTTGTTGCATTTCAGTTGCTTTTTTTCTTAATCTGTCTATATCAATAGAATGATACTCAGAAGGAGAAGTTCCTAATTTATCTAATACTCGTCTGAGCATTCCAATTCCAATTCGTAGATCATCTTCTTGAGCATGGGCAAACGCTACAGCAAATAAGATAATTCCTTGTAGAATTTCTTTTTCTTTTCCAAAACATTGTTTCCAAACCCCTTCAAATGCTTCATGGCATTCCCAATATCGTTCATTGTTAAAATAATAAATTCCATCTGAAATTCCTTTTTCTTTTTCAATTTCTTCTTCAAATACATGACGAATATTATCAATTGCTCCAATAGGGGAGAGTTTTTCAACAAGTGTGTCAAGATCTTCTTTTTTGACACCAACATCAAACTCTACAAAGTTTCTAGCAATTCTAACAACTCTAACTGATGCACCCATATCAGATGCAAGATCTCGGGCTCTATAGATCAGTTCACGAGAATCTTTAGGAGAAAAGTCATTATTTTTAAAATGGAGGAGGTATCGTTCCATAGTAATGATTTCCATGGATTTCTTAAATTTCTTATCTAAATTCAATCAAGATTTATATGAAATATCTAAAGGATTTGGGATACATGTCCATGATTGAGACCATTACAGACGTAGATAATTCGTTTCTATCTAGAAGAGAATTAACGTGTAATTTTGCAGGTTTAGGTGGAAAACTCAAAAAATTGGAAGCAGTAGACATGGTAACTAAAGAGTTCAAGTTGGATGGTAAAGTAGTGATTCCAATGAGACTAAAAACTCATGTTGGAAAGCCTCTAGTAACTGGAATTTTCTATGTTTATGAAGATGAAGCATTAGCAAAAAAACACATCAACCCAACAATTATCTCAAGATTAGATAAAGCAAAAGCAAAGATTGCAGAGGCTGCCGCTGAAGAAGCAAAGAAAGAGGAAGTCCCAGCTGAAGAAGCACCAAAAGATGCAGAAGAAAAACCAGCTGAAGAAGCACCAAAAGAGGAGAAAACAGAATAATGCCTGTAGAAAAAAAAGGTAAAAAAGGTTCTAGTCCTAGTATTTACAAATATTTCAAAGTAGATGGAGATAAAGTTACAAGAATTAATAAAATATGTTCAAGATGTGGGAAAGGAGTATACATGTCACAACACAAAGACAGACATACTTGTGGCAAATGTGGATTAACAGAATTTATTCAATAGACAATTTCTAAATCATCATTTTAAAATAATATAATTTAGTATAATTTTTTTTTATGAATTTTTAGACTTTTTTCATGTAATGATTCAATTTTTGAAAGAAATGCAGGAGATAATTTTATTTTAGATAGAGATTCTGCAGATAGTTTCACATTATTTGCATCTAAAGAGATATTTGATTTTGGAAGATTTTTGTCAGTCCAAAATTTTGTAACTTTGTCTTCAAGCTTATAATCACGAAAACCAGCAGGAAATTTTTTTGTTATATGATTCAAAAGAGTTCGATCTTTGAAAACTACACGAGGTTCAAACAATCTAGTTTCATCACTGTAAACATTTTCGAAGAGATTTCCAGAAACCTCATCAGAAAGTAAATCCATTTTTGAAATTTTTCGGATTAATTCTATAAAATGTAAAAATTCATGTGCCAATATTGCATGAATCGTACCTTTTAGTCCATATGCAATTAATGGAGCAGAAATCTGAATTACAACCTGAAATTTTTCATCAAATAAGACAGGAATTGTTCTTGCAAATAATATGCCATATTCATATGAATTAGGATTTGGAGACGAGATTACAAGAGAGGGTTCCACATATGCAACAGGATACCGGATTCCAGATGCTTTTTCAATACGATTTATGCCTGCAACAACTATGGGAAAACGCTTGACTACTAGTTCATACATATCATCAGGAATAATACCTTTAGAATGTGCATCTTTAAAACGCACTAACGGATCCAATATTTCTTTTCGAGAACTCTGAATGTAAAAAGGTTGATTTGATTAAGATCTAGGTTTTCCAGATTTTGCTTTCTTTCTTTTACGTACTTCAGCACTTTGATCAGCTCTACGTTTATGCTTGTTTTTCTTTCTCATTGGCATGTTATTTTGCATCAAAATACTATAGTTAATTGTTATCATTTTTCAATAGACAGCATATCATTTTGAAAATGAGGAATTTTCACTCAAATATCATCATCATACATAGATATCAAGAAAATCAAATTCAAGACATTTACAGTGATTATCAAGAATTAATGAAACTCCAGGTGAAATATCATCCCCATTTACGAATCGCTTTATCGGCAAACCACCATCTGCTTTAAGAAACAAAGAGAATTCATTTTTAGAGATTTTTTTGTATTTTACAGAAGAGATTTTCTTCTCAGAACGTTTGCCAGATACATCATAAACTACAACAGGGGATTTTGTAAGATCTTTGAGTTTTTTCATATTTTTAATTTCTATTTCAGATTCAGTACTTATTCTCATTTTTATTGATGAAATGAATTTGAGTGGTTTTTTTGGAAAATCAGACACAATTTTGAGGTTGTTAATTTTTAGAGATTTGAAAATTTTAGAAGTTAATCTCAATTTTCTTTTATGAGGATTTTGAAGTTTAACAAAAAATGGTCTACCATCTCCCAACACCAAACTAGGTTTATCCTCACCACCAATCCAAGTAAATTTAGCAACAGTGCCACCCATTTTTTCAAAAATAAATTGTGAAATCATACCCTCAACACTATCAAATTCAGAAATCCCATGAAAATTACAAAATCGGCATCCTTTTCCAGAACAATTATCACAAGATTTTTGTTTCTGGGATATGCCCCGCATACTTTTGACATATCTTCCAGAAAGTGTTATTGATTTTGAGTGAATTTGACAAGATTCATCTTTAAAATTTAGGGTAAAAGTGAATTCAGGATTACGATTATCAACAACATGTTTTGTTTTTTTAGAAAATGATTTAGATAGTTCTTTTGTAATGTCAGTTTTAATACTATCAATTCCGCGTAGTTTGAATTGTGAACGAATACAATCATCCCTGTCAACAATAGAGGGTTTGATTATAGCCCCTACACTAAAAGTTTGAAAAGAATAATCAGAAGAGACATCAATCATTATTTTTAAAAAATGATTCAAATTATCAAATAAATTTTTACAAATATAGCATTTTTTAGCAGGGTTTCTATTTTTGTGTAATTTTTTACCCAAGAGTTTGTTTGATGAGAGGTGTAATTTTTTTGAAAATAATCGACCTAAACAATGTTCACACAATTCATGTTTTTTCAGAATTTGATTGGCAATAGGTATGATTTTTTTATATTCAGACATTTTTGAAGAATATTTTTGTAGATGTTTATCCTAATCCCATTTTTCTAAGGGTACCTTGCATCTGTCGTCCCTTGGATGCCTTCATCATATTCTTAGAATTTTTATAATTTTTGACTAGTTCTTTTACTTCACTTTCCGGCCATCCAGATCCACGAGCAATTCTTTTGATACGTGATGAATTTTTCAGAAAAGTGTCAGGATCAGCTTTTTCTTCTTTATTCATACTTTGAATTATGTATCTCCATTTTGAAACTCGTCCCTCCATCTGGTCTACTTGATCACCTTTGACCATTCCTGAAAGACCAGGCATACTATCAAGAAGTCCTTGCAATGATCCCATTTTAGTCACTTCTTCTAACTGAGAAAGAAAATCCTCCATGTTCATTTTACCACTAGAAATTCTTTTCATCCTTACATCATCACCTTCTTCTTCTAATCGTTTAGCTAAATCTAAAACTGCTTGAACATCACCCATACCAAGTAATTTCCCAACAAATCTTGTAGGAGAGAATTTTTCTAAATCATCGATTCGTTCACCAGTACCAATGTACATTATTTGTGCACCAGTAGCAGCAGAAGCTGCAAGTGCACCACCACCTTTTGCAGAACTATCTAATTTTGTGACAATGATACCACCAACTGGAATAGTTTTGTGAAATGCTTCTGCTTGATTGAAACATTGTTGTCCAATTGTTCCATCAATTACAAGTAATGCCAAATCAGGTTCTGTAACTTTGTTTATTCTTTGCATTTCTTCTAGTAAATCTACTTCTTCTTTGTGACGACCAGCAGTATCAATTAAAATTACATCCAATGGTTGTCCTGCAAAATGTTTTAATCCATTTTTAACAATGTTTGGAGAATCCTTGTTGTTTTCTTCACCATATACCTCAACACCTGATTTCTCACACATTGTTTTGAGTTGAACTAGAGCACCTGGTCGATAAGTATCAGCTCCTACGACTCCAACTTTGTATCCTTGTCGTGTTAAGAACTTGGCAAGTTTTGAGGCAACCGTGGTTTTCCCACTTCCTTGGATACCAAGTAAAATTATCTTGTTTTGTTTTCCAGCTTTGAATTCAAAGTCGGATTCATTTCCAAGTAATTTTGAGAGTTCATCATATAGAATTTTTACAATATGGTCCTTACGTGAGAGTCCAGGAGGAGGAGTCTCATTTAGTGCCCGTTCCTCCAAATTCTTTGTAATTTCAAGAACTAGGCGTACATTAACATCAGAAGTTAGTAATGCTCTTTGAACATCTTTGGATAATTCTTTGATTAACTCATCATCTATGCCTGAGGATTTTACAATTTTTCGAATTGCATCACCTAAACTATTTTTTAAGCCATCAAGCATTGTTGTCTAACCCAGCATCCACTATTTCAAACCTTCCTCTATAACCATCCCAAAATTTTTTGCTCTGATTAATTATAATCGGATTTGAAAATAATGGGCAGTCAAGTACAAATGTTTCAGCCTCGCCACCTTCAAAATTTAAATTAAATTTAAATTTTTCAGATAATTCTTTTAAAATTTTAATATCTGATTTTGAAATTAGTTTTCCAAGCCATGTATCATCTAGTCCATCAGAAGTTACAGTAGTCATTATAAAATTAAAATTATTATCAATTAATTCATTCATGTATTGTACAGGATCAGTTTCCCATAACGGAGATAATGCAACTAAATCTAATTCAACACATAGTGATTCAAATTTTTCTTTTTGGAATTGACTTTTGATTCCACCATGAACTAGACCATCAATCTTAAATTTTTCTTTAGCTTTTTGTAATAGAGTTAATAAAACAGATAACTCATCTTCAGTTTTCTCAGTGTCAGAACTTGCAGTTATCTGTGGAATATTCATTGATTCTGATTGTAATTTTGTCCAAGGTAAATTTGGGTGATGAAGTAAATGACTTTCATCAGATTTTGCAAAAACACTAAGAAGGCAAACTACTTCATGACCTTGTTTTTGTGCAAGAGAGATAGCATACATACTATCTTTTCCACCTGAAAAAAGGGAAGCTAGTTTCATCTTCTAAAAAGTAATTAACAAAACAAATTTTTTAAGTTTATTCTAAAGGATACTTCAATACTCATAATCGTCATCATAAAATCAGACGGCTTTTCCGATAATCATCAGCATCCACAGTAGCATTTAATGTGCATGATTTTAGAGTTGCCCATCAGAAGTATTTCCTGTAGGTACAAAATTCTGTTCCGCAAATAAGTCATTATTAATAATTAGAATACAGCATCTATAATGCTTTGAGGTAATTGAGACTTACAAACTAAAAATTACAAAGGTAAACACGTTAGGAGATTTGAGTATAATCGATTGAAAACCCAGATTCATTCAATTCACGTGCCAAATCAAGTTTCCACCTTCCAGGTTTATCCATTTCAATATACAAAACACCATTAAAATCACTTGGAATAGTTGTATTATCTTTCAACAATACACAGATATTTTCTCGTCCAATTTTTCCAATAAAATAACCTAGTTCTAAAACAACATTTTGTCTAGATCTGAATTCTTCTTGTTTTTCGGTTCCTTTAACATATCCGACATCATCAGGAGTAAGTAAAATTATTGCATATCCAGCAGTGTGCGATTCCTCAACCAACTTTTCAATTACAGTTCTTCCTTTGTTAGGTTGTTCATGTAAAATTACAGCATTAATATTTAATTTTTCAATAAATCGTGCAACTTCTTGTTTTGCTTCATTGTCATGTCCATGAACAATGAAAACATCTGTAGAATCATTTGTGTTAGAAGAAATTTTAGAATTAATTATAGGGGATTTTACAATAGTTGTAGATTCAACACTAGCATCAATTAGATTTTCTATTAATTCATTTGAATTAATAGATGGCACCCAATTTCCATCATCTTTATTCAATTTACCTTCTAGTTCCAATTATGTCATACGTTTTTGTATATTGATTGGCGGGGTAAGATTTAATGCGTCAAAACAATGTTCAATATCTTTAACATTAACGAAATCATCACGAATTATGTTCAAAGTATAATATGAAAATACAATTATTTTATTATTAAAATCAAAGTCAGAAAAACCATTAATTCGATTTACAAAAGGTGATAAAGTTACGAATGAAACATTAGTCATAAAATTTATAGAAATTGTTCTTATTTTATTATTATGATATACAGTAAAAATATGATTTGATGCGGAACAAAGTGCTAGGTACTTTTAATGTACAGAATTTTAGTTTTGTTAATTGAAAATATTCCATAGTTGTGATTCACAAAAGAATAATGCTAAACAAAGTTCTAGGCACTTTTAATGCGCATGATTTTGGTTTTATCCATAACAACCCAATATTCTACATTGTCACCATT
>Ga0233437_1004183_pt1 | contig 17473 bp, 6 predicted proteins | sample SI_122_August201_FD_182714 | JGI IMG/M metagenome (GOLD analysis project Ga0233437, IMG submission 182714) | Seawater microbial communities from Saanich Inlet, British Columbia, Canada - SI_122_August2016_200_MG | ecosystem: Environmental > Aquatic > Marine > Inlet | place: Canada: British...
TTAACAATTGCTGCTTTCAATGGAACTACTTGGTCGCAGAATGCAACAGTGGAAGATTTAGAATTTTTGGAGTTGCGTTGTGGAGAAGAACTTGTTAATTACACTTGGGTGGACGGGGAAGTTCGTGTTTCAAATTATAGTTGTAATGAAACAAGCGGAGAAACTTCTCAAGTATTAACTACAGGTTCTCATCATATTAACTTTACTTTCGGAGATCAGAGTGCTTCAGCACATAACTGGGCGTATTCGAGATCACAAGCACAAGCGTTGCTTTATTTACCAATGGATGAGGGAACAGGTAGTGTAACGTACGATGTTTCTGGTAAGGGGAACGATGGAACATTGATAAGTGCTGCTGCAACGTTTGACGGGGTTAATGATTATGTTTATGTGGCAGATAATGCAGGTCTAAGATTTGATTCTGGAACACAAGATTTTACAGTTGAACTTTGGATGAGACGAAATCAGACAGGTATTGAATATTTTATTGATAAAAGAGATGCTAATAATGATGGATATACATTTGGATTTGGTTCTTCTGATCGATTTTTTATGTCGATTGATAATAATGATACTAAAACTGATATAGTAATTATAGATACAAATTGGCATCATCTTGTAGCAGTTGTTGATAGAAGTGATAAAGTTAAATTATATGTTGACGGAGTTGAAGGAACATATAATTCACAGCCAATTATTACTGGGGACGCAATGGCTACTACAACAGAGTTAGCAATAGGTACGGTATCATATACTGTTCTTGCTGCCCCGTTTAACGGAACCATTGACGAAGTCCGCATTTACAATCGTTCTTTATCAGCTAGCGAGGTTAGCCAACATTATCGCGGAACATTTTCAAATGAGACAGGTCTAGTGCTTTATCAAAACTTCAATGTAACAGATGTAACTAATGCGACAGTTCTGTATGATAAAAGCGGTGAAGGGAATAATGGAACATTTTATGATGATAATTTAACTTATCACAATACAACTGGTCGGTTCAATTGGGCAGGTACTGGTTATTCAGGAGATGGGTTATCGTTTAATGGTTGGGATGATTATATTAGTATTCCAGATTCTTCTTCTGTAAGTATAACTGGTGATGTTAGTTTGGGAGCATGGATTAATATGGAACAATTACCATCAACAACAGGATATGATTTTACAATTTTATCTAAGTGGGGAGCTTCAGCTGATGATGAACAAGATTATGTTTTATTTGTAGATGAAAGCGAAGGTGATAGATTAGTATTTAGGTTTAGTAATGGGGGAACATGGATAGTAGATAATATTACATATTTTGAATGTGAGACTAATTTTACTGCTGCTGATGTAGGAAGATGGGTGCATGTTTTTGTTACAGTAGATGTTTCTGATCCTTCAGCAACTTTCTATATAGATGGTGTAGCTCAAACAGATGCAGTGTTATATGCTAATGTTACATCTATACACGACGGTACTGGTCCTTTAACTGTAGGTACTCTTCGTACTAGTTCTACAGCATATAAGAAAAGTTTCAACGGTGATATTGACGAAGTACTAATGTATAATTATTCCTTGACAGAAGAAGAAGTTGAACATTTGTATCGCGGTTATGATCCTAATGAAGGACAGTATGGACAGCAGTTTGGGATGGATAGTTCAGTTGTTGCGTATTTTCCTTTTGATGAATCAAATGTAACAAATCCTATTGATTATTCTGATTTGTTAAACAATGGAACAAAGATGGCTGGTGTATCTTCTAGTTCCACTGAGCCTGCAAGTGTTACAGGTAAGTTTGGAAATGGTTTGGTATTTGATGGAACAGATGATTGGGTAAATACAAGTGTAACAGCAAATTTGTCTAATGGTAGTTTTAGTGTATTTGCATGGGTAAAAGATGTTCCAAGTGGAAATGCATATGTGATGGCACAGCCTCGTCAGCTTGATCCTTCATATGCAAGTGATTGGATTTTAGGTTATATTAATGGTGGTTTGTGGATACGAGCTCAAAATATTGATGGTGGGAATGTTATTTCTGATGGTGATTGGCATTATACTGGGTTTACATTTAACGGAACTGATGCGTTTTTGTATATTGATGGAATTTATGTTGGTACTAATACTACAGGACCAATTGGTGCAGTTGGTTCTGTAAATATTATGACTCGTGGTGATGCAACATCTGTGTTTGAAGATGGAAAAATAGATGAAGTTTTAATTTTAAATCGTTCGCTTAGCGCGGGAGAAATTTTAAATTTGTATAAGGGACTTCCTATAAATTACCAACCTTATTACCAAAACCAGTCTGAAACGCAAAGCTTAGTTAACTCAGCTGATACACTTCTTTACTTAACAATGGATGAAGCACAAGGTGGAATTGTTTATGATAATTCGTCGCAGCTTCTAAATGGAACAATGGTTAACTACACGAACAACGATACAGCACATACGCTTGAAACTGCTTTCCCAGGTTTTCGTGGATTAGATTTTGATATGGTTTCTCAACAACATGTTGATTTTGGAGATACTACAGTTTTTGACGGGGCAACAGAATTAACTATAAGTGCATGGATTAAAAAAATTGATACTAGTGCAGATGCTATTGTTGCGAAGTATGCATGGACAGGCGGTAGTCAACGATCATTTAGAATGACCACAAAAACTGATGGTTTTATTGAACTTGGTATTTGGAAAGATGGTGGCTCAACAAATTGGAAAGCTATTAATTCGTCAACTGCAATAACTGTTAATCAATGGCATCATGTTGTAGGTACTTGGAATGGTACTTCTGATTCGTATAATGTTTATATAGATGGAGAAAATGTTACAAATCTTTTAACTATATCAGGTGATGCACCTGTTTCAATACCTAATGTGGCTACTAATTTGTTTATTGGTGCACAGGACAATGGAGTTTCTTCTCACTTTAATGGTAGTATCGACGAATTTTTAATGTTCAACCGTTCGTTAACTCCGGCGGAAGTTCTTTCCCTATATAATGGTTCTACATATTATTCAGAATCAATGGGGTGCACTTTCTCAGATTCGCAGACTTTATCAGAAGATTTGAATTGTACAGGTTCGGTACTTACAATTAATTCAGGCGGAAACTTAATTACAAATGGGTATGATGTTTATGCAACTAACTTAACAATTAATTCAGGCGGAGTTTTCAATTCTTCTGTTGGGGGAACAGTTACTGTTACAGATATTACCACAGTTGGTGGAAATTTCACTGCTGGTTCATCAACTTTAAGTTTAGGAAGTGGAGTAACAAGTGATTATGCATTGATAATGAATTCTGGAAGTACATTTAATGGGGGAAGCGGAACCCATACCATTGGGTCCATAGCTGGAACACCCGCAACGTCATTCACATTATCATCAGGTACGACCACTATAGATTCTGCCAGATCATCAACAGATATTTCTTTTTCAATACCTGCTTCTGGGTTTGATGATGGAGATGGAACGGTAATTTTTACAATGGCGGGAACACAGTTGCTATATCAAAATACTAATACTGCAAGAACTTTGTATAATGTAATTCTAAACAAGGCTTCAGGCACAGTTCAATATTATAATGGTAAGGGTTTTGCTCTAACAGTTGATAATGATTTAACAATAACTTCAGGAACATTTGATACTGAAGAAACTGTAAGTGGGACAGACCATGATTTAACGGTAGCAGGTGATGTAGACGTAACTGGAACTCTAGATGGTAATGCAGGGGCGATGTCGTTTGGATCATTAACAATAAACTCAGGCGGTACGTATAATGCTACAAGCGGGACTACTACTATTACTAGTGAAGCTGGTAGTGGATATTCTATAAATCATGACGGAACATTTACACATAATAATGGATTAGTTGTCCTTTCATCAACAACAGCATCAGAAATAGATATAGCTGGTAGTGGAACATTATATGATTTAACTGTATCTCCAACTTCTTCAATTACTTTTGAAGGAACAGCAACAGTTGGAAATGATTTAACAGTAACTACTGGAACGTTTGCTCAATCTTCTCCAGGAAATGCTCTTACTGTAACTGGTGATGTATTAGTTTCTGGTGGACAGTTAGGAAATGCTGCTTGGACTGGAGCAGGAAATTTCGGTTCTTTAACAATCAATTCAGGTGGTACTTATTATGCAACAAATGGGACTACTACTATTACTAGTGAAACAACTGGTGATTATGCTTTTGATAATGATGGGGTTTATACACATAATTCCGGAACATTAACTATAACCACTTCTACAGATACAAGTGTGGATCTGAAAGGTAGCGGAGCAGATAAAATAAATATTTTAATACTTAACAACAGTGGAAGTACTGTAACTTGGACAAATGATCATTCGGCATCGATTATTGATGATGATTTGAAAATATATAATACAACTTTTGTTCCAGATGCTGCTGCACGCGGATTTATTATTGATGATAGAATAGATATTTATTCTGGTGGAACTTTTGGCGGAACAGACATGAGTGATACAATTGATTGTGATGATTTGTATATTAATTCTGGTGGAACTTACAATGCGACAACTGGAAATACAACTGTTGGTGGTGAGATGTATAGATCGGGAACTTTTAATCATAATGATGGAACAGTTGTGCGGCAACAAAGTTCAGGTGATTGGGATGGTTTTAGTTCAGCATCTAGTGCTTTTTACAATTTGATAAATGAGGGTGGGTATACTGCTGATGGAAATTCTATGTGGGTAATTAATAGTTTGTATACACCATCAGCAGGAAGTTATAATTTGTATTATGCTTCTACTCTAACATTAGGAAATGATACACAGTCTGGAAGTGTTAGTGGTTCTGTTGTAAGTGATTTTACTCTTAATTTAAAATATCCAAATACACTTCGTGGAGCTAATGAAGCATATCCTGCGCAAATTATTAAACATTATATGGGCGGAAATTCAGCTGGAACAGGATATCTTACATTAAACAATACAGTATTTACTCTTACATTGGATACAGGTGGAAATACAAATACAGGTGGGGTTAAAATATATGGTAACAGTACATTTGCGGATTTAACAATAGATAGTCCAAATAAAGTTTACACATATGGGGATCAAATAATAATCAAAGGAGTTGATATTAACTCTGGTGGAACATTTGATACTCGTGGTAGTGCTTATTTAGAAATTTCTGGAGAACATAGTTCTTCAAGAGCAATAGATTGTGCAGGAACATTTTACGGTGCAGGAAATACTATTGAATTTACTTCTGCTACAACTACTGCTATAGATTTGGTTTGTAGTGGTGGTAATTTAGAAAATATGATTTTGGATATGTCAGTTGGTGGAAATGATTATGTGGAGATGTTGGGTGGGATAACTCTAGATGGAAATCTAACTGTTGATGATGGAGTAATGTATACACAATCATATGATAAGGATATTACTGTTGTAGGAGATGTTCTAATTAATTCAGGTGGAAATTTAGGAAGAACAACTTCAGAGAGCGGGTCGTTTTCGTTCGGAAGCTTAACAATAAACTCTGGTGGAACTTACAATGCCACAAACGGAACAACTACGATAACTTCTCGTTCAGCATCTCTTGACGGAATTGACGCTAAGACAGGTTCGACATTTACACATAATAGTGGAACTGTTAATATGACTGGATCTCCTGGAGTTAGATTTTTAGATATGCAAGGTGGTGATTCATTTTATAATCTTATTCAGGATTCATCATCTGAATCTTCAGCTAACTATGCAATTGTTGTGGATAATGATTTAACAGTTACAACTGGAGAACTTACATTAAAATCTACTGGAACAGTAACAGGTGATGTAGATGTTTCTGGAACATTAGATGGTGCAGATGCTTCTTTTGCTATGACATTCGGTTCCCTAACAATTAATTCAGGCGGAACTTACGAGGCAACAAGTGGGACAACAACGGTAACTGGAAGCTTTGATAACGATGGGACATTTACGCATAATGAAGGGACTATGTTAAGTCAAACTGAAACTTCTGAATTTAGTTGGTTTTTTGGTGATGCTGTTTTATATAATCTTCAAACTGATTTGGGATCTGGTGATAGAATGCTTGCGAAAGAATCAGTAACAGTTATTAATCAAATTACCCGTTCTGGTTCTGGAATGATCAGAACAACTGGATTGAATCTAATTCTTGGAAACACAAGTCAATCTGGAACTCTAAATCATGCGAGCTTTCAAATTAGGTCAGGTGGTGGAACTAATTATATTCAGGGTGCGAGTTTATTGTATCCAGGTATAATTTCAGTAGCACCTTCATATATTGATGAAAATTTGAATTTAAAATGGATAGATTTGCAAGCAACATGGACAACAAGTGGTACTGGGGATACAATTACTCTTTACGGAGACTGCGAATTCGATGCATTCACTGTTAGCTCAGGGGACACGTTAGATTTGAATGGTCAGAGAGCTGAGTTTGGTGGGTTGTTAACAGGTTCTTCAGGTTCAGCAATAGATTATGGAATAGATGGATTAATTTTAGCGAGTGATTTTGATTTAGATGGGACAATGAGTGGAACAGCATTAGCTACTATACTTACAGGTGCAAATGAATTTGATATGAATGCAGCTGGTTTGACTGGTGTTAGAATGACAAATATTGGTGATGGGAATTCTGCAACTGCTTTAGGTCTTGATGTTACAACTTCATCTTTAATGTTTGTTTCAGGTGAGATTGACTTGGGTTCAGGTGTAAATGCGATTACAAGTAATCTAACAATTGTAAATGGTGGGACACTTGATGGAGGAGCTAGAACAATAACAGTTTCTGAAAACTGGAAATCAAGTGGTGGTCTAATTGGTAAGAGTGCGTTGGATTTGGATGGTAGTGAATATGTTAGTGTTGGTGATGATGCATCACTTGATATAGTAGAGAACATTACTATTGAAGCCTGGATAAATGCAAGAATTCTTAATGACGATTACCATAGAATAGTGCATAAGAACAATGCATATACTTTTAATTTAAATGTTACTGGTAGTACTATTATATTTCATAATTATGGTAGCTCTTATCAGTCTGATGCGCAGTCAAATGTTTTAACAGTAGGTAAATGGCATCATGTTGTTCTAACAAAAGATACGGCAAATGGTATTACATTTTATGTAGATGGTAAAAATGTTGGTACTGATACCTCTGCTAATGCTAAAGCTAACTTTGGTTCAAGTGAAGTAGATGTTTATATTGGAATTGATGAAGATGAATCTGCTAGAGGACTCAACGGAACAATAGCTCGTGTCTCAATTTACAATACTTCATTAACACAGGCAGATATCAGAAATATAATGTTTGATGATTGTGCGAGTATGGATAATCAGTCTAATTTAGTTTCTTGTTACCAGTTTGACGAAGGAAGCGGTACGACTGTTGCTGATTCTATAGGAAGTAATACAGGAACAGCAAGTGCGTCAACTGTTTGGGCTTCAGGTGGAACATTTACTATGGGTACTTCGACAGTTAACATGACAGGGACAGGAACAATTACATATATCGAAGCATTAGATGTTTATAATCTTGAAGTTGCACAATCAGGTCAAACTACAACAACAGAACCATTGATTACAACAGGATCACCAAATAATTTAGATATTAATAATCTATTGACAGTTTCTGGTGGAACATTTAATGAACTTGCTAATACAGATGTAATTATTAGAGGTAATGTATCACCTATTGTAACTGGAAGTTCTGATTTAAGTGGTGTCAATAGAACAGCATATGCTACAGGTTATTCGAATATTACATCTACAACATATTCCAGATTACAATCAACTGGAGTTTTGCGATATTTGCTTGGAAATATAATTGTTAATGATGATTTAGAACTTGCAGCTTCTGGAGATTTAAGCTCTGCTGGTTACAATATCACTACAGAGAATGTAAGTGTTGTTGCTGGATTAACTCTAAACCTAACAGGAGATTCGGTCTTAACTTTCGAAGATACATCTGGTGCAGGGTTTGGAACAAGTGCAGGAACATTAAATATTATTGATTCGAGAATAACTGGCGGTTCTTCTAATTCTTATGACTTTGATGCAAATATGACAATATTGCTAGACAATGCAACTATAGAAAACTTTTCTTCACCTTTCAGGATAGCAATCGGTGACGTCCTTACAACTACAAATTCAGTTACAATAGACGGTAATTATACTTTAGAAGGAATACACGAAGCTGGCAGTTCTATTATAGCTGTATCAGGAGATTGGAACAGTACAGTTGGAACATTTACTTACGGAACAAGTACTGTTAACTTGACAAGTGCGTCTGCTGTAAACGCAACTGGAATGACTGGAGTTTATAATTTAGAAGTTCCCAGTGCAACAAGTTTTGGTTTAGATATGGGTAACTTGTCTGTGTATGGTAATGCGACAATAGCTGGAGATGTTACTGTTGGTAGTTCGCAGATATTGAATATGAGTACAGGAAACTTAGCTAGCTTTGGGTCGCTTACAATTAATTCTCTTGGTGTTTATCATGCAACAAGCGGGACTACTACGATAACTAATGCAAGTGAATATGGGGTGTATGTTAATGGTGGAACATATATTGGAAATGCAGGAGTATTAAACATTAGTTCAGTTCAGACAGGTTATATGGGTATGTATGTTAATGGTGGAACATACACACATGGGGATGAAACATTCATTTGTCACGGATTGGACTTTTCTGGAACTTCGGTCTGTGTAAGAGAGAATGGTGCAACAGTTCAGCTTTATAATTTGAATATTACAGGAAGTGCAAATACACTTGAGTATGTTGATGCTGTGAATGTAACAAATGATTTTTACATTGGATCTGGATCTACTTTTAAAACATATATGACTGCTTGTAATGCTGGTGTTGACAGTAATAATTTAACAGTTATTGGAGATGTTATTTTAGATGGAACTTTAGATGCAAATTGTATTCTTACTGATAATAATATTATTGAATTTGGGACATTGGAAATTAATAGCGGTGGTGTGTATTCTGCGTCAAATAGCACAACAACAATCTCTGGAAACTTAACAAATAGCGGAACTTTCACAAATAACAGCGGAGTGGTTTTGTTTGATGGAGCAAGTTCCTATGTGACAAACGAGACAGATTTGAATAATGTTACTGTTAGCGGAAATCTAACTTTGTTAGCAGAAGCAAACTATACACAAATGAATGTTACTTCAACTGGTAACTTAACTTATAATGCAAATCATACAGATGATAATGTTTCTTATTATAAAGCTCCAAGTGGATTTATTGGTTTGACAGGAAATTCAATATTAAATTCAACATATCCATTGTTTAATGATTCGCAGATTTTAGATAATACAACTGGTACTGTTTATTTACTGGATACAGTTGGTTCAGGATCGACTTGGTTTGTTCAAGGATGGAACCAAGCACCTGTGCTTTCAAGTGTAGAGATGATTCCTAGTTCGCCAAGAAATTCACAAGCTCTGCAAATTGATGTAATTTGTTATGATGAAGATGCAGCTGATAATGTAACTGCTTATTGGGACCTATATAATAACAGTGAAGTTGTTTCTGGTTTGACAGGATCTGGTTCAGTAACAAATAATACGTCAACAACTCTGACAGTTGCTGCATCAAGTTACACAACAACAGGACAAGTTTGGATAGCTGAGGTTTGGTGTGGGGACGGAACAGCAAATACTTCTAAAACAAATGCGACAGCTGTAACAATTATAGCTGATCCGTCAACAGATAGTTCTGTTTCAACAGGTGGATATGCTAAGACAGCTGTTGGCCAGTTTGTAATTGATCCAATGGAAATAACAGCGCCGTTGCCAAGAAAAGGTTTCAAGGTTTATGAATTTATAATTACAAGCGAAAGCGATGAAGATATTGATATAGAGATTGATACAAGTAAGTCAAATGATCATGTTAGTGTGACTGATAATGAGTTTACAATATCTGGACAGAGATCAAATAAGATTAAAGTTACTATTTTGGCTGGAACCCAGCTGGGAACCAGCGCTGGAAAATTAATTTTCCGATCTGATATTAAAATAATAACTGTTCCAATTATTGTGGAAGTAGAATCAGAGCGAGTTATTTTCGACTCTAAGATTGATGTTTCTCCAATGGACAAATTAACTAAAGCAGGAGATACTTTAACTACTCATATTACTCTTCTACCAGTTGGTCCAAGAGAGAGAATAGTTGATGCTATAGTTAAGTATACTATTAGAGACTTAGACAATAATATTCTGTATACTGAGTCTGAAACATTTGCTGTGGATGAGCAGAAATCATATGATAAGGAAATTCCAATACCAAATGATCTTCCAGCAGGTTCCTATATAGTAAATATGGATGTGCTGTATGAGAATTCCTTTGCTACTTCATCTTCGTTGTTTGAGGTTGAGGAAGAAGTTGATCAGGTATCAGATGATTCTAACAGATTAATATTAATTATACTGGTTATTATCATTCCTTTGGCTCTGTATTTGCTTGTTTCAGCTGTTAAAAGGTTTAGAAAATAGTAAAATCGTTCTAATAAGCTAGTAGTAACCTTTATAAGACGCTTTCTCAATATTTACTGTATGGAAAAGAGAAAAGGTATTACCTACAGGTCTATGTTTATATTAATGGTGATACTTCTTGTGGTATTTGTGTTCTTTTGGAATTTTCAGTTGAACTCAGCTTCGACAGATTCTCGTGGAAGTTCAGAGAAATTTACAGTTGATCAAAGTTTAATTAAATTATTATTGCATCCAGGGCAGGAATTGACAAAATCCATGCGAATAAAAAATATATGGGGCAATGATCTTGATTTTTACACTGATATAACAGGAAATATTGGTGATTTGGTTTCTATTGATAAGACAAACTTTGATTTGAGTTCTGGGGCAAGTAAAAAGGTTGAAATAAAAATTGCAGCTGGGGCGGGAAAACAGCCAGGGGTTTATGTTGGTAATATTTTTGTGGAATCTATGGAATCAATAGAGATACCTGTTGTCGTAGAGGTTGAAAGTGATTATGTATTTTTTGATACTAACTTGAATGCTAAGGTTTTGAATAATTTGAATCCTGGGGATGAGATTGATTTTTCAATTAAGATTTTTGATATGCAAATGGGAACAAGTGCAACAAGTGTTCGAATGGAGTATAATCTTCTGGATATGGGTGGAAATGAAATTTTATCTGAGACAGAGTCGGTTGTAGTTCTAGGTCAGACAGAATTCAATAAAGTTGTTACATTGCCTAGCAGTTTAGAGCATGGATTGTATGTTTTCACTGCACAATCTAGCTACGGTAAAAGTGTAGGTGTTTCAACATATCTGGTTCAGGTTTCTGGATTTAATGTTGTTTCAGGTGGGGATGATGTGTTTGCATCTTGTGTGGATAATAATTTCTGTTTATTTGGGATGTTCTCAATTATTTTGATAGTTGTTGTTACAATTGTTTTGTTGTATACAATTAGTTTGTTAAGGCCACGGCCTCGCAAGGAAAGGAATATTGTTTTAATGAAAGAGCTTTCAGAGGAGAAAGCTAAGAAAATTACTTCTAGATTTGATAGGCAAGAGTCTTTCAAATTCCCAAAAATTAAATTACCGCGGTTTAATTTGAGTTTGCCAAAGGCACCTTTTTCAAAAAAAGCTGCACCAAAAATTAAAGAACCAGTTAAAGTTCGTGCACCTCGGTTTAAGGCACCGCGTGTTCCAAAATTAAAATTGCCGCGAATTCGTTTACCAAGGATTAAAGTACCTCGAATAAGATTGCCTAGATTGCGTTTACCAAAGGTTCGTGTTCCAAGATTACGTTTACCAAAAATAAAATTACCAAAGTTCAAAGTCCCTAAATTTAAAGCGCCAAAGAGAGAAGAGGTTCTAGAAAAGAAAACTAAATTTAGAGCGCCAAAATTACATTTACCAAAGTTTAGAGCACCTAAGTTACGCTTACCTAAAATTAGAATTCCTAGGATCAGAGCACCGCGAGTAAGATTACCGAAATTACGCTTACCAAGTGTCCGTGTACCTAGATTAAATCTTCCTGTGCTTCCAAAGATTGTGATAAGAAAACCATCTTTCAAATCATCAGCTCCAGAAATTAAAGAAGATGTAATGGAGGTTCCTGATATAAAACCAAGAGTGGCATTCAAACTTCCACGTGTTCCTAAGGTTAAAGTTCCTAAATTTAAAGCACCACGAATGAAATTGCCAAAATTGAGTTTACCAAGGATTCGTGCACCAAAACTTCCAAGAATAAGATTACCAAAGTTTAAGGTTCCTAGATTCAAATTACCAAAAATCAGGATTCCTAAGGTTAAAGTTCCTAAAATTAAAATCCCTAAAGTTAATTTTAAAATGCCAAAAATTAAACTTCCGGAAATAAAGTTACCAGAGCTAAAAACACCAGAGCGCGTGAAAGAGGTTGTTAAAAATCCTCCTGTACCTGATAAAATTAAGGAGCATTATCATAAAATCAAAAAGAAAATAGATGACATCTAGTTAGTTATTAAGAGGTTTTATATTCTATAGTATTCTATAGTTTTTCAGGTGATTGTTTGCCTACAAATGTTACAATTGATTTTATTAAGGCTAAAGGAAGATTTGCTAGTGCAAAAACTAGAGAGGAGAAAATTGCAGGCTTAGAGGAGATGCTATCAACGTGTCCTGGTCATAAGGGATGCGATACAATGCGAGCTGAGATTAAATCTAAGCTTGCTAAGCTGAAGAAGCAAAGTTCTGGGAAAACAGCTAGGCGGATTACAACAATTGCTAAAGAAGGAGATGCACAGGTTTCTCTGGTTGGTTTGACAAATTCTGGTAAGTCGAGCTTGCTAGCAAAGCTTACAAATGCAAAGCCAAAGATTTCTAGTCGTCCTTATACAACTACTAAGCCTGTTATAGGAACAATGAGTTGGAAAGGTGTTACTATTCAGATTATTGAAATTCCTTCTACTTTTCATGCGATGCATATGAATATTGCTCAAAATTGTGATGGTGTTGTGCTTGTTTACAAGAAAGGGGAATTGGAAGAACTAAAAGATCAGATTGCACATTTTAGAATTAGAAAGCCTATGGTTGCGATTAATGCAGATGAAGAGCTGGAAGAGGTTCAAGAGAAAATATGGGGTATTCTTGGTTTGATAAAGGTTTATTGTAAAGAACCTGGTAAAAAGCCAGAGACGAAAGCTTTAGTTCTTCGAAATGGGGCGACTATTGAAGAAGCTGCTGATCATGTTCATAAGGATTTTGTAAAATATTTCAAATTTGCTCGGGTTTGGGGAACATCTGTTAAGCACAGGGGCGAGCGAGTTGGGGAAGAGCATATTTTGGAAGATGGGGATGTTCTTGAGTTGCGGATGGCTTAAACCTTTTTATTGGTTAAATTGGAGAAAAAACGTTTATGTTCAGTTACTGCTGAACAGACTGTGTAACGGTAGTTACACATTACGAAAAATAACTTATTTCATATTCTATTGTGAAGTCGGTTAGGACAATATTATGGTATAAATGTTCTAGATACCTATTGATTGTATGGCTATTATGCAAATGGATAAAAGTATAACAGATCCTTGTCCTAGATGTGGAACGCAACTTCTTACAATAAATGGTCAGTTGACTAAGTGGATTACTTGCCCTTCTTGTAAATACAAAAAGCTGGAAGAAAACCAGAAAAAGTGGCCAGAAATTAAATCTCTAAGGTAATGGACAACTTTATATTCAATTATTCTAAATCTATAGTATGAGTTATTCTAAAAAGATTCAGGGAATTTTAAAGAAAAATCACATTGTTCCTGGGTGCAAAATTCGTGTTGGGGAGAAAGAAGGTTTGTTAATGCCTAAAGCAAGCGGAGACGGCGATGTTGTTGTTCTGAAGTTAAAGTCAGGGTATAATATAGGCGTTAGATCTCTAGATATTGAGAAATTAGCTGAGCCAGCTAGGAGGATCAACGCGAAAAAAGTGGAATATGATCCAGCTAAGCCGAAGGTTAGTGTTATTGTTACTGGTGGGACAATTTCTAGCAAAGTAGATTACAATACTGGTGGAGTTACTGCGTTGCTTGATCCGAATGAGATTGTCGGGCAGATTCCTGAGTTGAAAGAGATAATTAATATTCACAAGGTTGTTGTGCCGTTTACTAGGATGAGTGAAAGTTTTGATTATAAAGATTGGCAAGTTCTAGCTAAGGAAGTGGAGAAGCGGTTGAAAGCTGGGGATGCAGGAGTTATCATAACACAAGGAACAGATATTTTACATTATACTGCAGCGGCATTGAGCTTTATGCTTCCTAACGTTGGGAAGCCAGTTGTTGTGGTGGGTTCTCAGCGTTCTACTGACCGAGGTTCTTCTGACGGAGCGATGAATTTGATTTGTGCTTCGCATTTGATAGCTCAAGCAAAGTCTCTTGAGATAAGAGGTGTGGGAACTTGTATGCACGGGGGCATGTCGGATGATTATTGTTATTTTATACGGGGAACAAAAGTTCGGAAATTACATACTTCCCGCAGAGACGCTTTCAAGTCAGTTAATGCAAAACCAATTGCGCGAATTAGTTTGAGTGGTAAAATAGATGTTTATCAAAAAGATGATTTTGAATTTGGAATTCGAGCAGATACGAAATTTGAACCGAAAGTTGCGTTGATTAAACCTATTCCAGGGGCAGATCCAGATATAATTAATTATTATGTTAAGAAAGGTTATCGCGGAATTATTATTGAGGCTTTTGGTTTGGGACAGGTTGCTTCTGATCAATGGGTTAAAGATAAAAAAATGTCTTGGACTTCTGTGATTAGAAAAGTAAGTAAGAAAGTTCCGGTCTTCTTTGCGGCGCAAACTGTTTACGGTCGGTTAAATCCAAATGTTTATTCTGAAGCTCGGGAAGCACAAGCAGCAGGTGCTGTTTTCTTAGAGGATATGCTTTCAGAGGTTGCTGTGATTAAACTTGGTTGGGTGCTTGGACACACAAAAGAAATGGAAAAGGTAAAGGAGATGATGGTTACAAATCTTGCAGGAGAAATAACAGAGCGAAGTGAAATTTAGGAGATGATAATATGAAATTTAAAATTGGAGCATTTGTTCAAGAAGATGATAGAGTTTTGTTAATTAAGAAAAATGATTTGTGGGATTTACCAGAATCAAATTTAGATAAAGGAATAAATATTATTTCTGATCTTAAGCGGGATGTTAAATCAGAAACAGGTTTGGAGATTGAGCCAGAATCAGTGGTTGCTATATTCGAGGATTTGTTAAAGAAGAGTGAGCAAACTAGAATTTATTTTAAAGCGAAAATTGTTGGGGGAAAGGTTAAGGAAAATAAAAACTTTGGATGGTTTACAATTAGTGATATGGAAAGCATGGAAGTTGACCCAACAATAAAAAACGCTATTGATAATTATAGACTTGGTAAATTTATTCCAATGGATTTTATTGAGAAATTTAAACGATAACCCTTTTTATGGGTGCCCTTTTTGTAGGGTAAGTTGGATCAAAAACGGCAGCGAAAAATTAAATTGTGATATGTATGGATTATGAACAAATTGGTTTCAAATGTGGGGTGGAAATACACAATCGTTTAGCTACACGAGGAAAACTTTTTTGTTCATGTGTACCTAGGTTTTCTGATGGCGAGCCTGTAACAGTTATAGATAGAAAACAGCGAGCTGTTGTTGGAGAGACAGGAAAGACTGACAAAGCTGCTAAATACGAAAGTTCTCAGGGAAAAACTTTTCATTATATGGCTTATGATAAAGAAAGTTGTTTAGTAGAAACTGACAGTGAACCGCCACATCCAATTAATCAAGAGACGCTTGATTTAGCTTTTCAAATAGCTAAAATTTTCCAAGCGGAAATTCCAGATGAGATTCATGTTATGCGGAAAACAGTTGTTGATGGTTCAAACACGTCAGGCTTCCAGCGATCTATGCTTGTTGGAACTAATGGTAAAATGGAAACTTCTTTGGGAGAGGTAACAATAGATAATATTTGTTTGGAAGAGGAGAGTTGTGGAATTGTTGAGAAAAAGGGAAAGGATATGATTTATCGAGTTGACCGACTGGGTATACCGCTAATAGAAATTGCTACTGGTCCAGATGTTAAGACACCTGAGCATGCGAAAGAGGTAGCAAAGAAAATTGGAATGGCTGTGAGGTCGACAGGTAAGAGTCAACGAGGTTTAGGAGTAACGAGACAAGATGTTAATGTTTCAATTAGAGGTGGGAAGCGTATTGAAATAAAAGGTGTGCAAGACTTGGATGTTATCCCTAAAATTATTGATGATGAAATTGAAAGGCAGCGAAAGCTTGTGCTTGTAGGAGAATCTCGGGAAGAAACTCGTGTTCTTCGTGCAGATGGATCAACTGTTTATACTAGACCGTTGCCAGGTGGGGATAGAATGTATCCTGAAACAGATGTTCCTGTTATTATTGTTGATCATAAAAAAATAGAGAAAATTAAATTGCCAGAAACTTGGGAAGAGAAATCAAAAAGAATAGGAAAATTATTATCTGAGGATCTTACAAGTCAAATTATAAGTAGTTCTGAGTTGGATAGGTGGGAGAAGTTGTCAAAGAATTTTGATCCTAAGTTAGTGGCGACAACTTTGATGTCAACTGTTACTGATCTTCGACGAAAGGGTGTTGAGACAGATAATCTTAATAATAAGCATTTCCAAGATGTATTTTTTGTTTTGAAAAAGGGTTTGATTTCTAAAGAAGCTGTTGCTGGTATGCTTGAAGGATTTGTTGAAAATCCTAGGGCTACTGTTGGTGAAGTTGTTGCAAGTTTAGGAATTGAAAGTGTGGATGAAAGTGAAGTTAGAACAGTTGTTCGGGATGTTATTCGTAGGAATCCTAAACTAGCTGAGCAGAAGAAGTTAGGTGCGCTAATGGGAGATGTAATGCGAGAAGTGCGTGGTAAGATTGATGGTAAAATAGTTAAGAAAGTTCTAGAAGAGGAATTATAAACCTTAAAAACCTGTAAAACAAATTTCTCATATGCCTGTACATCCGATAATGATATTTGTTGCAATTGTAATGGTGCTTGTAGGAGTTTTTATTTTCCAAGCTCTTCCTAATTCTCCTTGGTATCCGGAAATAGAAATATGGGTATGGATAGCATATGTAATAGTATTTGTTATTGCAATGGTCGGTGCATATATTTCTGGAAATGCATTATAGCTTTTTCTGAAAGTAAATATTTCCTATAGCTTTTGTTCAGAATTATTATCTATAGCTGCTTCGCAGTAAATATGTTATTATTCCAATATTCTGACAGAGTCCATTGTGCCGTCAGCATTCTGGTCATAACCTTCTACAACTTTTGCTTGTTTTTTTGGATCGTTTAGATTTCCTTTAGCGATTTCATCCAGTGAATTTAACAGTGCTAATACAGCTGCTTCTGTTCCTTTAGATCTTCGTCCAGCAACAACAAGGATTTTTTTTCTAGGGGCAAATGGATTTGCGATTTTTACGATGATTCCTTGGTTTTCATAGACATAATCTTTGTTAG
>Ga0233437_1004194_pt1 | contig 17422 bp, 21 predicted proteins | sample SI_122_August201_FD_182714 | JGI IMG/M metagenome (GOLD analysis project Ga0233437, IMG submission 182714) | Seawater microbial communities from Saanich Inlet, British Columbia, Canada - SI_122_August2016_200_MG | ecosystem: Environmental > Aquatic > Marine > Inlet | place: Canada: British...
CAACAAGATTCTCCAGCGGCAAGGCTGACTGATCTCTTTTTTTGGCTCCGCTAGAGAGAATCTTCAGCTTTTCAAGGCTGACCTTTTCTACCTGCTCCTTTTGGATATCGTTCAAGCTACCTGATAGATAAACTTTACAGAGACTGTACAATCGAAAGCGGTCCATGGCCGGATATTTTTGCGATAATTGATCCGGATGCCCCCCGTATTTTGTCAGCAGTTTCTTCTCAAGCAGGCCTACCTCATTGGCGGAAGTAATCCGCAGCCACAGGTCATAATCCTCGCAGGCCATCAATTTCTCATCAAAGCCACCGGTGGTATCAAACAACTTCTTTTCCATCAGAACCGATGAAGGTGAAATGGTGCAGAGGTGCAGGCTCTGTGGAAAAATATAGCCAGCTGGTTTTTGGTGTTTTTTGTGGGGATTGACAAACTTCCCGCGCCTTATCCAGGTCTCCTCTGTTTGAGAGAGCTGCAGCTGAGGATTTTGTTTGTGAAAATCAATCTGACACTTCAGTTTATCCTTGTTCCAGATATCATCTGAATCGAGAAATGCCAGAAATTGTCCGTTGCTCTGCCCGGCTCCGTTATTCCTGGCTGAGCTGACACCGGCCCGGGTTTGGTGGAAGAGTCTGATCTTCGCTCCAAAAAGTGTCTGCAGTTTATCTGCTGTCCCATCAGTTGATCCATCATCTACGATAATCAGCTCAAAGGCTTTTAAGGACTGGTTTAAGACTGATTCAACAGCCTGGACAACTTGTTGAAACCGATTGTAGGTCGGGATGATCACAGAAACAGTCGGCATGGTTTTCAAAACTCCCGTAAAGATTGGACATTTTGCAGACAGAATGCTACAACAACGCGATTCCTTGACAGCGACGCGTTTCTTTAACACTAATGGGAAACGCTCGATTAATGGGAATCACTTGAATAATTTTTGAGCCAACCCTTAATCAATTGCCTTAAAAGCCCTGGGACAATTTTCATTGCATTTTCGGACTTTTACAATAGATATCAGTCCAAATATACCTTTTAAAGGGGTGTAGGGAGATGTTGTTTTTGTACTAAATATTACCTAAAACGTCTAACCGGCTGTAATAAATATAGAATAACAACTATAATAAGCGGTTGTGAAAACAGCAACTATTAATGTAGACTGGCCAGACTTTGTAACAACTAAAGAAAAAAAATGAGCCCACGTATATCGCACTATATTTATTTGCTTCTGATTATAGGAGCACTGGCAGTTTCCGGCAATGTGTCCGGTGAAGTAAAAACCGACTCCCGGGAAACGCCAAGTCCGTATCTCCACTCTGACCGTGTTGCCCAATCAGAGAATGAGTCATTCCGGTTATCATCCAACGATCTGCTGAGCACAAACCCCCCTCGCGAATCCGTTGCTGTTGTTCCCGAAGCGATTGTGGCAGCGCCTTTATCCGAAACGCCATCAATGGCTTCACCTCCTCCGGAAGGGATTTACTTCCTGATAGCGAGTTCAGAAAGCGAATCGATTCAGGACGTGGAGGATGATCAAGCGGACTCGGCCCTGTTTTTCATGAATATAGAAAAAATGATGACGGTGAGTTCGGATCCGGTTCTTAACTCTCTGGAAGCAGTTCTGGCGGAAGGTGTTGAAGACGATGCGGATGAGGAGGAGATTCCGAATCTGGTTGCTATGGAAACGGCTGTATCCACATTCCCTTTACTTGTTCCGAATATTCCTCTTTATCGGAATAAGAAGATCAACGCCTTCATTAACATGTACACACGTAGAAAGAGAGCGATTTTTAAGCAGGCCATCAATCGTTCCGGCAAGTACATGAAGATGATTCATCGGATTTTCAGAGAGTATGAACTGCCCTATAATCTTGCTTATCTGGCGGTTGTCGAGTCCAATTTCAACCCCTTTGCGCGCTCCAGAGCTAACGCTGTCGGGATGTGGCAGTTTATGAGCTACACCGGGAAAGTCTTTGATCTGCAGCGCAGTTGGTGGCATGATGACCGGTTTGACCCGGAGAAATCGACCGTTGCCGCGGCGAAATATTTGAAAAGGCTGCATCGCATGTTTAAAGGCGACTGGGAACTGGCTCTCGCCGCATACAACAGCGGTAGCGGAACGGTTCGCCGAGCGATTCGCCGTGCGAAAAGACAGGGGAAACCCACAGATTTCTGGTCTTTGAAACTGCCGAGGGAAACCAGGGGCTATGTTCCAGCCTTTTATGCGGTTGTGACGATATTCAACGATTTGGATTCGTATGGATTTACAGAGAGAACGATCCTTCTGGACGAGGTTTCCAAACAGCCGCTTGAAGTTGCGGGCGGTATCTCTTTAAAGCAGATTGCCAAAGCGCTGTCGGTCGAATATGAAGTGCTCTCGGAACTGAACCCCAGTCTTCGGCTGCGCGGTCTGGTGCCTCCGGTGAGTAATAGATATGAAATCAGTATCCCCGGTGAGATAGAGCTGTCGGCAGTGCATCTTAAAAAGCTGGCGAAACTGTCTCAGGATCGCCTCAGCAACTGGAAATCCCATACGGTCAGACAGGGTGAGACGCTCTGGTCAATTTCCCGTCATTACAGGATCCCAGTGAAAAGAATCCTGGCCTTTAACCGTTTTAAACGCAAGAACCTGATCAACATTGGCCAGAAATTGATGCTTCCGGTGGCAAGCAACTGGGTGTCACCAGTGATACCATCCAAAACAAAACTGGCGAAAAGAGCACTGGATAAACTACCTGGCGTAACGCATGTTCACAAGGTGCAGAAAGGGGATACCCTCTGGAAAATATCGAACAAGTACAATATCCCCATCAAGACCATCAAGTACTGGAACCGGAAAGCGCTGAGACGGCGGGTTCTGAAAATTGGCACCGAGATTGTTCTGAAATTGCCGGTTGATTACGTCGCCAGCTCCACCTAAAGTCTCGGGCTTTTGTCTGTTCCCGGTGTATTCCCCCTTTCGAAGGGGGCGAGAGGGATGTTTAACAAGTGAGCAATCCAACTCAACCTCTAGCAAACAGGTGATATCTTGAGTCGATCAGGACCTATCTGTTTCTTCTCAAATAAGGACCTACCAGCCAGCAGCTACTCAGCGGGATACCCCTCTTTTATCCATTCGAAATCGTTTAAAACCAGAAACGGCTTCTCATTAGTCGAGATCCTGGTGGCCATCGTCGTCCTTTCGATTGTCACCGGGCTGGCAGTTGTCTCGCTGGGTCCTATGTGGCAGAAACACCTCTTGAGACAGGCGACAGGGCAGATGATGGAGCAAATTCAGACCTGCCGCATGAAAGCTATTCTTGAAAGAAGAACCTATCAGATCAAAATTTCAGGGCAGGTGCTCTCCCAGCGTCACAAAATGGGGCTGGACTGGAGTGGCTGGAAACCATATACGTTTGCGGATCCGGTTAAGCTCTCCATGAGCGGTACGAGTTATTTCTACAGCAAAGGGTTTGCCTCTCCAAAAACCATAAAGGTTGCTCAAGGTGACTATCAACAGAAGATTATCATCAACATCAACGGCAGAGCCAGGGTCAGCGAAATTTATTAACCCTGGTTTTACACTCATCGAAGTGATGGTGGCGCTGGTCGTGTTTTCTGTCCTGGTGGGGATGGCCAGTCAGTTTGTGTCGTCGGGGGTTCAACACCCCTTTGTTGCAGATCGGGTTGAACCCTGGCTTGGATTTATGGAGGAAAGCTGCGAGACATTAAAAAAGTTACCCGATCATTCCGCCCTGTTGAGCCCCGGAGTTCATGACGATCCATTTCCAGATATTAAAAAACCGGTTGTGCTCTCCTCCTGGAAACTGGAATGGAAAAACAATAACGTGGAAGGGTATCAGGTCGCCCATTTTTCAGCACTGACCCAACAAAACAAGCTTATTGAATGGTATGTCTACCGCAAAACACCTTAAGACGCGTGGATTTTCGCTGGTTGAAATCCTGGTGACTATCGTTATCGGTGCAGTGCTGATGGGGATTGTCAGCACAAGCTTCCCTCTTTTGAAGAGGGCAGCCGATAAATTTCTCAATCAAGCTGTGTTTCAAGAGCAGTACCTGATTTTTCTGCTGAAGCTGGAGGATGAGTATCATCAGGCCGCCATATACAGCCCGGACAATGCGGCGCAGATCGACCAGCTCATTTTTGAGCAGGACGGAAATCTGGACGGGGATCTGAGCGATTCCGGAGAACGAATCACATATCGATGGAACAGCAAGAAGCAGCGCATCGACCGCAAAAGCGGCAACGGCAATTTTCAGGCGCTGCTGGAAGGTGTGATTGATTTCTCCTGGGAAACGATTTCACAGTCACCGGTCTGCCACCAGCTGAAGGTGCAGGACATTTTCAGCACAAAGCCCAGGACGGTTGTTTATTGTATGGATGAATTGTAAAGGGATTTGCCGTATTTTTACAGGAAAGGATTTTTGATCTTCATACCTCGGATAATCTGCCCATGATTCAGGTCTTCGGTCAGTATGGTGTCGCACTTGGCGTTTTCAGCAGCGACAACGATTAAGGCATCCCAGAAAGAGAGTTTGTTGATGATTCCGCAATCAATCGCTTCATTGATTATTTGCGGCGTATTAATGACAATTTCAAAATGATCAAAAGAAATTAACATCTCTTTAGCCGCAAGGGGATCGACGCTCAATTTCCTTGTGGCGGTGACATAAAACTCTTGTAAAACCTGGGTTGACAAAACACCTGTATTGTCCTGAGTCAGGGATTTGAGCCGTCGTCTGCAGGTCTGTTGCTTCTCAATATCATGCACATCCATGGCATAAACAAGGATGTTGGTATCAATAAATACCTTAGACATCATACAATTCCTCTCGGTTCCAGCGACGACCTTCAGAATTGACATTCAACGCATCCATTTTTTCAAAACATTCATCAATCCAGTCCACTGATTCTGTTTTGACTGTCTGCTCAAGCAGCTTCCGAATTAATGCGTTCAGAGACGTTTGATGCTTTTCAGCGTATTGTCTCCCTGCTTTAAGCAGGGGGTCGTTTAATGAAATGGTGATATTGGGCATGATGGACTCCTAATAGTTTATAGTTGTTCTCATTATATGTGTGCACTGATTAAGTGTCAAGACCAATTCTTCTTCTTATCTCTTGCATTTTAAGTGGGGGCAGACAGTGATCTGTCAACCGTTTAGGATCTGAGGACCTTCCCCTTGCAAATGGGTCCCAACGGATGAATCCGAAAATCGATCTTCTAAAAGAGAGGTTTACAAACAGAGGGGGTTTTATTACTCTCACGATAGAGACACGAACAATCTATCCCCTCGTGTCTTCCCCAAACAAAGCAATGAGGCCCTATAGTTCAAGGGATAGAACGTAGGTTTCCGGAACCTAAGATTCAGGTTCGAGTCCTGATGGGGCTACCAATGATGTCAGTCACTTGCGTGGCTGACAACCCAAAATCCTCCCTTTTTTCAATCGACATCAATCGACATTTTACTGGGATTGCTGGGGATAGGTTGCCAGTCAATCGACATTTTAACGACATTGGAAAGCCCCGTATTTTGTACAAGAACTGAGTAAAACACTTCTTCCAAAGTCTCCCCAGTTTGACAATCAAACACGCTTTCGGATAAAACACTCGGTAAAACAGAACACTTCCTCATTTCCCCAAATGCCGATTCTCGCAGAAAGTGACTAAAACGTGCTTCTCAGTGAATACACCACCTTAGATTGAAATACCGATTCCGTGATGCCAAAAAAACTTACTATTGAAGAAATGCAGACACTTGGAAAGGCAAATGGTGGCGAATGTCTTTCAGAAAAATATGTCAATGCGCATACAAAGTTACTGTGGCAGTGTTCAGAAGATCATCAATGGAGTGCAACACCGGACAGTGTTAAACATGGAAGCTGGTGTCCGGAATGTGCCAGGCTAAAGCTGAGCGCATTAAATACGACAACAGACATTACTGATATAAGAAAAATAGCTGAACAAAAGGGTGGAAGATGTCTTTCCGATAACTATGTAAACAATAGCACCAAACTGCTATTTGAATGCACAGAGGGTCACCAATGGGAAGCAACCCCTAAAAACATCAAAAAAGGAAGGTGGTGTCGCAAATGTGCGGGATTAGAAAAACTTACGATAGAAGATATGCAGAATTTGGCAGAAAGACGTGGCGGGAAATGTCTTTCAAAGAAATACACAAATGCCAATACACACTTATTATGGGAATGTTCGGAAGGGCATCGGTGGAAAGCGAAACCAACCAACATAAAAAGTGGTAAATGGTGTGCTCAATGCGCTGGGGTAGCAAAACATACCCTTGATGATATGATCAAATTGGCTTCAGACAGAGGCGGCAAATGTCTATCGACGGAGTTCAAAAGCGTTCATAAAAAGATGATATGGGAGTGTGCTAAGGGTCATCAATGGGAAGCAACCCCAAATCATGTAAGACTTGGTACATGGTGCCCACAGTGCTCAACAAGTTTGGGGGAGAGAATCTGTACGGCATATTTTGAACAACTTTTTGATGCGGAGTTTAATAAAAGCTATCCAAAGTGGCTTAAAAATACTGAGGGGTTCCAACTGGAACTGGACGGATATAACAAAAATCTTGGGATAGCATTTGAACATCAGGGGCTACAACATCAATCATTTACACCTTTCTTTCACAAGTCTAAAGCAGATTTTGAAAAGATAAAAGAGAATGATCGGATCAAATACGATCTTTGCAAAAAGAACAATGTTCACTTGATTCATATTCCGGAGATTCCAAGCAGATTAGCTATAAGACGGGTTAAAAGCTTTATAAAAACAGAACTGGAAAAAAGAAATATTCCTCTGCCGAGAAGCTTTCACCGGATTAAAGTAAATTTGGAAAACGTCTACAGGACAACGAAACTTGATGACCGACTAAAAGAAATGCAGCAGATAGCAATAGAACGTGGAGGAAAATGTCTCTCTGAAGAATACTCAAATAATTCAACAAAACTCCTATGGGAATGTTCTGAAGGCCATCAATGGTGCGCTGTTTCGAGTAGTATAAAGATGGGGACTTGGTGTCCAAAATGCGGTGGTTCCAGCAAAGGAACTATTAGACAAATGCAGAAAATAGCTAAAGATCGTGGAGGAAAATGCCTTTCGGATGAATATGTGAATTCACATACTAAACTGTTGTGGGAATGTTCGGAAGGTCACAAATGGGAATCAATTCCAACAAATATCATAAGCGGAAAATGGTGTCCTATATGTGCCGGAATAACAAAGTTAACCATTGAGGAAATGCAAAAAATTGCCAATAAACGCCAAGGCAAATGTCTATCAGAACACTATATAAACGCTCGGACGAAATTGCTTTGGGAATGTTCCGAAGGCCATCAATGGTACGCTGTTCCTGATAGTATTAAGCGAGGCAGTTGGTGTCCGAAATGTGCAAAGAAAGGAAACCATAAAGCAATGAATAAATTTGTCCCCCTCGAGAGATAAATCACTATTTCATAATCCATTCACTTCAAAATGGGTTACCCTCCGACCAATCTTTCCCTTATCCGTTAATCGCTCCACATTTAGAATCCTCACCAAAACACCCTCTACTACCTTTCTCATGATAATCTGTGTTTAGTTAGCTGTATTAATTGACTTTTGAATCCTGCCGTGTTACCCTGTCCTTGGGGAACCAACTACATTTCTCCCCGTTCTTTCCATAATTTTTCCCAACCAATTCAAAAAGGAAAACAAAATGCCAATCAAAAAACTGAAAGCCATTTACATCGATCCTGATGATGGCAAGCAAACCAAAGAAAGTCTTGTGATAGAAGTTCTTGTGTCCAACAAAGGCCAACCGGATTTCAAAACCAAGGAAACCTTCGGGTTTTTCAAAATGGTCAACCCCGATACCAATGCAGTTGAGACCTATCCTTTCCTGTCTCTGCAAACCGGAGACAACACTCTTCTTTGTGACTTCGGTGATGCCTTCACCGAATATTCTAAAGAGCAGATGGAGACGCCGACCAAGCCGAAATGTATAAAGTACTGTTTTCTTGATTTGAAATCATTTCCCCTCAAGGTCGGCGGTAAAATCATCATGATGTACAGCGGTGAAAAACATCCCTATGAAATCTCAAGGGTGGAAGACTACAAATAAAATGTAGTCGTATTTGCTATTTAAATAAATGTCGATTGCCGATATGAAAGTAATTTAATAACAGACAGATAAAATCATCACTGCCTGATTGTCGTACTATATGATCTGCGTTTTCGCACCAATCTTATGGAAAATCTTCAAAAAAACTAATAAATCAAGGTGTTTTCGCTTTCAATCTGTCGTGGTTTATGTTTTAATAGGTGGTATAAAACATATAATACGACAGGAGGATTATGAAAGCACCCGCTTTGGAGGAAATTTTTAAAGAGTCCAAGGTGTTGACCTTGGACCAAGTATCGAAGATGCGTCGGTGTTCGATTCGGACAATACAACGTCAGTTTGCCGATTTACCCGTTATCAGAAGCTATAACAAGAATAGTCGTTATTACACACTTACCGGCATTCCCAGGTTTGATACCAATGGTGTTTGGGAATATCGGGAGATTCTTTTTTCCAAATTCGGAGATCTTCAAAAAACCGTACGGCATTTAATTACCAACTCCGAATATGGCCTGAGCGGAAATGAAATAGGGGACATTGTCAAATTACAGCCACGGTCGTTCATGCATCACTTTCGCGAGTTAGACGGTGTTTTTCGCGAGAAGTATGGCGGTGTTTACATCTATTTTTCTGACGACCCGGCCATATATGCTCATCAGAGTCGAGAGCGAAATCAGATAAGTGATATACAGAAAATCAGTGATGCGGTTGCTGTAAAATTGCTGGTTGCCTATATTAAGCGCCCGCAAGCCTCGGCTGCGGAATTGTCGGAGACGCTGGCGCGTGAAAACCGCTGCCACATATCACCGACTGAGGTAGTAAATTTTCTTTCGTTTTATGACCTTTTAAAAAAAACGCCAGGTATTTAGCCATAAAGATACTATCCGATCTAAAAAACAGGCAGATTGAAGCGATGAATCCCAAGGCTCTGTTTGATGATGTTCCCAAGTTGCGATTTCGTCCCGAAGTGACATGTTGTACACAATGCTCAAAACAGCTGCATGTTTTAAAGACCGGCAAACGGACTGTCGTTACCCTGGGTACCGGTGCTTTTATTGCCCATGAAACCTTTTTGGTTTGCCCCGATGATGGAGAAGTTCATCGTAGTGAGGATTTGCAACGACTTGTTCCGTACAAGGGCACCTACGGTTACGATATCTTAGTCTATGTTGGAAAAGCGTTGATGCTGCGCTCTATGAACGCGCAGGCTATCAAAAAGGAGCTTCAATCAAAGGGGATCGATATTTCAGTTGGCGAAATCCGCTTTTTAGGTCAAAAATTTATTGCGTACCTGGATATCTGCCATCGGCAGAGTCTGTTGAAGCTCAGGCTGAAGTTGGCAAAGAACGGAGGATATATTCTTCATATCGACGGGACCTGCGAAGGAGACAGTCCCCATTTGTTTACCGGTATGGATGAAATCAGCGGGATTATCCTTTCCAGTGTGAAAATCAATTCCGAGAAAAAAGAGAGGATCGTCCCGTTTCTTCAAGATATCCAGGCAAAATACGGTACCCCCCTGGCGGTTGTCAGCGATATGGGCAAAGGGTTACTGGGAGCGATCACAGATGTATTTCCCAAGGTTCCATCCTTGATCTGTCATTTTCATTTTCTCAGAGATATCGGCAAAGACCTGTTAGACGTGGACTACCGGACCCTTCGCAATCGTTTAACCAAGAGCAAGATACGTGTGGCATTAAAAAACAAGGCGAAGGACTTCGAGAAGAAACTGGGAGATGAGATGCAAGATCTGGCAAAAGTCGATATGGACCCGGAGCTTGCATCCATTAAGACAGTACTGTTGTATATACACTGGATGTTCGATACGGCCTCATTGTCCGGTTATGGTTTTCCTTTCGATATGAAGCACTTTGTTTTCTACCAGCGTTTGATTCTTGGATACGAAAGGATAAAACGGTTGCATGACCTGACTGGCAGTAAACCGTTCTATCAACTCATAAAGCTGTTAACTCGTATCATCGACGATCCGGAGCTTAAACAGGCGGCCTTATGTCTGGAGAAAAACGCAGAGATTTTCAACGAACTCAGACAAGCGCTGCGAATTACTCTGCCGGATGGTAAGCAGGGGCTGAATGACGATGGTGAAGCATGCGAGATGAAATCCATTGCCGAAAGGGTCGGTAAATTCGTTGAGAAGTACGATTCGTCAGTGGATCGATTCCATCGAAAAATGATTGAACAAATCCAAAAATATGACGACAAACTATTTGCAGATCCAATTCCGATTACGGTTGACGGCCAGGTCGTCGAGGTTCAGCCCCAACGAACAAATAACATCATGGAGCGGTTTTTCAGATACCTGAAGAGACTGCTGCGTAAAAGATCCGGCAGTGTCTCGGTGAAAAGATCGTTAGCTGCAATGCTACCCGGCACTGTTTTGGTAAAAAACCTTGAAGACAAAGAGTATCTTGAACTGTTGCTCAATGGAACAAGTGGACTGGAGGAGCGGTTTTCTCAGATTGACAGCCGTCTGTTCCTGAGCGAATTCTCAAAAATGAAATCAAACAATAAAAAAATTCCAGCCGCTGCCAGGAAATTGATCAGAGAGGATCATTCGCTGGATAAAATTGAAAAAATGTTCTTAGCCACGGCAAGTTGAATGCCAACTGCTATTTGTTAACATAGCGTATTTGCCGTTTTAACCACGTTCTAAGTCCCTTTTTCAATTCGACAGTACAACTTTGTCCAGAATTCGAAAAAGGGATTCTGCTGTAATTAAACACTTATTTAAGGATAGAAGGTATGATTCCACAAAACTCTTTAACGGATGAAGACTTGATGCCCTGAACCTATTTTAATGGAGTCAAACTATGGAAAAAAACACATTCGGAACCGGAGCTTACGAAAGTACCAGTTCTCTGTTCCGAAACCTGACCGCTGAAGAAGTGAAAGAATTCCGGGCACACGCAAGGGAGAACTACGTTGTGGGAACTGAGATAAATGAGGTGCACCACCCTGTTTATCAGTATGAGTGCATGCAAATGAATGCGGACGCCAAGAACGTTATCGTGAATGAGTGGAAAGTCGACGCAGTTAACCCCTAAACTGAAAACACCTATGAAACTGATAACACCTGAATTTGAAGAGATGTTCAAGGATTATCCGTTGTACTCGCAGGAAAAAGAAAAAGACCCCTTGGTCGTAGCTAAGTTCTTCGATCCCTGCGGTTCTGCCACTTGGTTTATAACGGAATACGATCCAGAGCAGAAACTTGCCTTCGGCTATGTTTGCGGGTTGCAGGAGGACGAGTTCGGATACGTCAGTCTTACTGAATTAGAAAGTATCAAACGTCCCTTCGGCCTAACAATAGAAAGAGACTTGTACTTTACCCAATACCGGCTTTCCCATTTTATCAAAAGGAACGGTCATGGGTAAACCACTCCATCCGGTGTACGAAAAATTTCTGTTTGATTGCTATGAGATCATTCAAGAAGCGTTGGGCACTGGCAATATCAAGTCAGAAGAGGAACTGGAAGCGTATATTCTTGATGTCTGTTCCCCTCTTAATGCAACCGATGGGTTCAGTTTCATTTGTCAATATGCTTCCTATTCTTGGAAAGACATTGTCTCCATCGAACTGCTTGAGGAGTGCAAGTTGGACTTGGTTGAGTTTATCAAACAAACATTTCGCATGATGCTAGGGTTCGAAGTTTTTCTCAACGTAAAGATGAACTCTGATGGATATCGTTTCCTGATGGAAGGTGGACAGAGCACAACCACCACTTTGCTGCCGGGATCAATTCCCATTGAATTCATGGAGTATTGGAAGTGTGAAGCCGATCAGTACAAAGATTGTAAGGTGATTGAATCGGTGGTTGCGGATGATGGACACCTAACTATTTATCAACTTCCAGATGGCTTTGAATCGGTATTTGTTATGAACCATTTGGACAGCAGTTTGTGCTGGATCGGAAAACCGGTCGTGAATTAAGGAGGAAAACGTGGAAACAGAGAATTTAAATGAGTGGTTGGATGTATTGAGGGATACGTTGGAACAAGATATCGCCCTTGGAAATATGTTGCTGAACATTGTCAACATGTTGTTAAAGCGTCAAAAGGAAGCCGAGCAGATGGTAAAACAGATCATCCAGAAAAACCTGAAAGAAGAGGGAGGGTAGTTAAGCTACGAATTGAAGACTATTTAAGCGGGGATACTTATGAAGGATGAAGAAGAAACATATGGTGAATACTGCCGGTATATTGAAAAAAGTGTAAAAAGTATCCAGACGGAAATGAGTTTGGGAAACATCAAAACCGAGGAAACCTTGGTTGAGGTCGTTGAACGCGTTTCGGCATTTATTGTTCAGGAAGAGGCATTCGCTTTCTTCAATAACCATGCTCCCTACGAGTGGAAGGAATATGTTAATGAAGAGGAGTTAAAGAGATTTGCCTACCATTTGGGTGCTTTGGCTTTACATATAGCTAACTCCGTTGTTTCAATCGATGTTTTTGAAGAACTTCAATATACAGCTGGTTACAATTTCTTGATTGGAGAAGGAGAAAAGAGTTCAATCAGGTTAAAAAATGGTAGTCGTGTAGTTTTAGAAAAGCACTGGAAGGCAGATGCAAGTGGATATGACTACTTAGCTCCACTGGAGATTACTGAATTTGAAGGCCAAAGTTTAACAACTTATAAGGAGGGCGACAGTGGTGATCCGGTGTACGTGCTTGAGCACCAAGACACAACTTTGGTGTGGATCAGCAGCAAGTTGGTTCCAAAACCCTGCCGTAGTGTTTTGGAATTTGAAGAGCGAAAATGTGCTGTTCTGATGGAATACGGATGCCCCGAAGATAGATTGTGGTTAACGGAAGTACAATCACTTGACGATTTTTCTATGTCTTGCGGATACGATCCTTATGTCGTGGGTAACCTGCATGAATTTCATTACGTAGTTTTTTACCATGAAGATGGTGAAGTGTTTGTTTCCGCCGGATTCAATACGGATGAGGAGTTTGAAAGGGGGTGTGAAGCCGTTGCTGACTATTTGAAGTGACAGCTCTTTTCGTTTAATATCTCGTTCAATCCAGCGACACTTAACTACAGGGGATATGCTTCCATCCCGGCAGCCATAGCCCCTTTTATGGTTCCATCCTCTAAACCCATGCCGGGAAAAAACAATTCATCAGGGTCATAGTTTTCATTCGAGTATTTGTAAATGGCAAATATCCATCCATTGAAGTCACCGGTATATTTCAGGCGACAAATCTTTGTTTCCACGCTATATGACCGACGGGATAGATACACAAAATTACCTTTGATTGTCGCCTTGTATTCAATATCTTCACCAGTGAAATTCGCGGCATTAAATGAATCAACTTCTTCATGAACTCGTTGTTGAATCTCTTTTGATATTGCCATTGATCCTCGTTTATTTACACAATGCCATTGTTTATAGCCCTGTAAGTTACTTTATATCGTACCCAAATTTGTTAAACCACCGGATGGCTTTTGTCATAAGCTCAGCTATTGTTGGAGCCTTGATTGAGTGTTCTTCCGGAGGCATAGGAGCAGCAAACGGATAAATCCCATCAAATTTCAGCTTCAGTTCTACTGGATTCTTACCGGAATCCTTAACCGTAATGAATGCCCTGTAGTCCAAATAGTCACCCGATTTTGGATGTTGGAACTTGGCGATCATGATGGTTTCTTCTTCGTATATTACTTTTGCTTTTGGCATCTAACGTCTCTTTTTTCCGCTGGATTCTAATGTCTGAGAGCAATTGTTACGTCATCACTACATCATAAACCATTAACTCACGTTGAACTCCCTTCACCTTCACTTTTTCTCTCTCCTTGCATTCAATCTCGTCCTTCACAAAAGCCCAAGTCGGATGGTCGAGGGGAGAATGGGAAGGCTGAAGAACAGTAACTATTGTTTTTTAGCGATAAAACCGGATTCATCACCTTGAAAGAAGCGGATCTCACCTTCAAGTGTATCAACAACTTTCAGGGTAACCCAGCCCCATCCACTGATCTGATCACCCTCATCGAATCCTTGGAATGAAAACTCAAACCGTTGCTTTTCACTTGCTTTTCCGTCGATTTCTACTTGAACAGCCCCGAACTTAACACTACCTCCACCGTCGTTATCGATCTGAAGGTAGGCCTGTCCATCCATGTTGAAGGAGTCTTCATCCCAAGCCTCCATTTCGGTGATGTGCCATCGACCCGTATACTGATCTATTCCCATTACTGTCTCCGCCTTATTTTGCTTGTTCGCTGTAAGTGTAACTGTTTGTTTTTCCTTTGACAAAAAGAAAGCTCCATTCAATAATCTAAGAACAACAAACATTTGAAAACAAGAGGACACCCATGAAATTAAAGAAATCAGCACTTATCGAAAAACTGGTGGAGGAGATGGACACCTTCACCGAAAACGAAACCAGCACTAAAGAAAAAACAAATATTGCCCGTCAAACCGTTAGCTTGTTTTTCAATTCTATAAAAGAGTCCCTGGCCGCAGGGGATCGGGTTGAACTGAGGGGATTTGGTTCCTTCCACGCTAAGGAGTACGGTTCTTACACCGGACGAAACCCCAAAACAGGTGTAAAAGTCGAGGTTAAGCCAAAGAGATCACCAGTGTTTCGGCCAGGGAGGGAGTTGAGAAGTCTGGTGGATAAGAAGTAGAAGCAATTTAAGCTATAGATTACTGTTCCGATACATCCTTGTTGATGAACAAACGCCTAGATCTAGAAAATAACCTCGTTTAACGTCAAAAAAGCCGTCCAGAATAAGTATTCCCGCCTGCAAAAAAGGACTGAAGGGGACTTCCTGACGAATGCCAAAAATACCTGAGTAATCCCCTATAAAATCGTAAACATATATCTCACTTGTCACACGGATTTAACGCTTCCGTGTGACAAGTGATTGCTATCTTCGGACTATACCCTATGTTAGCGTCCCTTAAATTTAATCAACACACCTTGATATTCATCGGAAAAAATATTTTCCTGCATCTGTCATTTATTTTCTGTTCAAAGACATGTTCCAGTGGGTTGATGGCTTTTTTCGATTCTTACACGCTAAATCATATTTTCATCCACAAGCAATAATATATCTGAGAAAAAATCTGTTTTATTGGCCATATACTTAAATGTCTCAGCATAATAATAGATGGTTTTATCCGTGTCGTTAAGTCTTCTATAGAGCGATCCGAGTCTATGATTATTGTATGGGTTTTCAGGTTCAAGCATCAAAGCTACTTTATAACAAAACTCAGCGAGTTTGTTTTCACCTTTTTCCTTGTAGACATCTCCCAATGCAGCATGGTCACCGGAGGCATTGGGATTAATATGGATACATTTTTTAAGGTTTTTTTCCGCGCTCTTCAATTCCCCTAGCTTTGTTTGAGCTATCCCTAAATAGTAGAGAATATCGTAATCATTAGGTGTTTTTCGATTCAGTTTTTCAAGAGCTTTCTTTCCTTCCCTTACTCTACCTTTGTTTATCAGACGTATTGCGTCTTGCATCTTTTTATTACTCATACTTCTCCTATTAAAAAGTTGTTATCAGAAAGGTCAGAACCATTTACACAACAATATTTGCAGTCATACTCGCAATCAAACAGAAGGTTTGCGTTGGTTTCGGCCCACTCTTCGGTTCCGGTAATACTTTTCTTGCTCATAAACTAACTCCAATGTTGGAAGGGCAGCAACAGATTTTCCCGATGTGATACCCAAGCAACCGATTAATTCAGATGCGTCGAGTCGTTCCTCGATCAATCAGAAGTATGTTGCTGCCCGGTTTTGAGATGAAACTATTTCAGATATGTTTACCGGTTTCAAACCCGTATTTAGATACAAACCTTGGAATTAAAAATTTCTCTATTACAAAAAGAGAAAACTTAAGATTCGCCCGTCGAATCTTCATGGAAGAGGTCTAACATAATTTGAGTTATGTTATCTTCAGATCCATCAACTGCCTGGCATTTTTTACACCCTATCATATCATTTGCTGCAATAGGTTCGATTTCGATTTCACTGACTTCCAGTACATTTACAATTATGCTGATGTAATTAACCACTTGAGAAAGAAAGTGGTCTATCGATTCACGCTTTTCCGTTGATAGACTATTCAATATCTGCATGATATCACTGGTGAGCTTGAGATCAGCTATCTTCAATTTTTCTATGATACTGTACAAAAGGAATATATGATCATGCTCCAGTTCTGTTTCAGCGAGATTCAACACATCGACAATGTATGAGGTCAATTTGTCACAGATCTTTTCCCGCTCTATGTACAGATCATCACCGTTCTCACAAAAATCGACTCGATCACGGTATACAAATTTAGAAAAATCAATGTCGTCAAGAAGGCGTTCAAGCATCATATAAGACAGAAGCCGAGTTTGTTGCTGAAGAGAGAAGCTTTTGCAAAGGCAACTCACCAATCGCTTTGAAACAGACTTGTGGTTCCAATCAAGTCGATATTTGGGATCAGTTCCAAAAAGGATCCACTCTCGGTTGATAAGGAATTCCCGTTCCAATATCTCAAGACAGTTCTGGCAAACTTCAGATTCCTCAGTATACTCATTTGGTAAATCCTCCAAGGGCATGTTAATACTCTTGTTGGTTTCCAAAATGATCTTTCTGATTTCGTCGTCATTACAAACAGCAAGAATTCTATCTTTGTATGTCATTTTAATGCTCCGTTTATAGTTAAATACAACCGACCTCAATTGAGGCCGGTATTGGTTTGTACAATCTTAGTGCAGCATTTTACCCTTTGTGTCCAAGAGACAGACAACTAAGCTGCATGGACATATGAGAAATACTTCAAATTTGGATGACCGCTGGCCAATCCCGCATTCATGGACGTGCCTTTAACCATGTCAGTATTTGAATACATACTCATTACTCGCTTGGTTTCCATCTCAAAATTATCTTTGAACTGTTCTTTTGCCTGAATGGTTCTCTTGATGAGATGAATCAGCACATGAGATTTGATTTTGAAAGATCGCAGTACCTTTATCTGAGTTGAAGGAAATTCACATAACAGCAAAAATGACAAGATTTCATCATTGAATTGGTCGAAGTTATATGCAGTTGGACAACTCACCTGAACTGTATGGATACTCTCCATGGCACCTGCAATCTCAAAGACCAGAAACGGAATTGTTTCCTGATCAAAGACCCCATATCGAATCTTCGATTTACGCCAACTTCTCTTTTCTTGACGGCGAATGTTTGAAAACAAAGAACCTGCGTACAATATCTCTTCATTAAAAGAAAAAAAGTTGTTGCCTTCATCCATGTGTTGAATTGGAGAAAAGGCGGATCC
>Ga0233437_1004195_pt1 | contig 17419 bp, 15 predicted proteins | sample SI_122_August201_FD_182714 | JGI IMG/M metagenome (GOLD analysis project Ga0233437, IMG submission 182714) | Seawater microbial communities from Saanich Inlet, British Columbia, Canada - SI_122_August2016_200_MG | ecosystem: Environmental > Aquatic > Marine > Inlet | place: Canada: British...
TCACAGTTCCACTTCCAAACTGCCATAAAACACCAGCTGCAAGGATGGTAGTCAAGTTGGCATCCACAATGGTGGTCAATGCCCGGTTAAAGCCATCATCAATTGATTTCTTAACCGTCTTAGCATTCCGCAGCTCTTCACGAATTCTTTCGAAAATAAGTACATTTGCATCCACTGCCATACCTACTGTAAGAATTAATCCTGCAATACCAGGAAGTGTGAGCGTTGCATTCAGTGTAGATAGAACTGCAAGAGTGAAGCCAAGATTCAAGAACAGGGCCACATCCGCAATCAAGCCTGCACCCCTATAGTAGATAGCCATAAATATAATAACCAGGATGAAGCCAAACACGGTTGCCTGCGTTCCAGCTTTTACTGAATCAGCCCCAAGCGAAGCACCAATGGTACGTTCCTCTTCAATGATCATTGGTGCAGGTAAAGCACCAGCCCTGAGAACAACGGCCAACTTCTTGGCATCCTGAAGATCATTCATACCTTCAATTTGCGTCCGGCCATCTGCAATTTTATCGCGAATTACACCAGCCATATGGACATTGCCATCCATGACAATAGCGATTCGCTTGCCAACATTACCGGCAGTAATCTTGGTCCATTCTCGGGAGCCTTCATCATTCATGGATAGATGCACCACAAATTCTGCACCTGAAAATCCACCCAGTGACTCACGGGCATCGGTTACGACGTCGCCTGTTAATTCGGCTGTTCCCTTCATGAGGTATAGAGCTCTATGCATACGGCCATCACCGGTTATGTCACGTGGTGAAACACCCCAGGCTAATTTACTATCTGATGAAACAACTGATGCAATCTCAGGTTTTTCAAGCTTACGTTTAATAGAGCGAACATTTTCTTCAGGAACCCAGATGGTGTTGCTACCCACATTTATTAGTGATGAAAAAGGTCGCCCAACATCACCGGTACCGGTAATACTAAGGGAATCACCTTCATCGCCAGATAATACATCAGCCAGACTGGGTGCCGCTTCGGTTACACTTGTATCAGCTTTCGCAACTTCGTCAGCAGATTCTGTTGGGATTTCATCACCCATATCTGCTGCCCAGGCTTTGTCAATATTCCGAATAACCTCATCTAACAACTGAGGATCTTCCTGTACCAGGACAAATTCTAAAAGTGCTGTTGCTTGAATTAATTCTCGGGCTTGGGCTTGATTGGAAATACCAGCCAGCTCGACAACAATTCTCCAGGCACCTTTACGTTGGATGGTTGGTTCCGAAACACCAAACTGATCCACACGATTACGAATAATTTCTTCAGCTCGGTCAACAGCATCTTTGGCATCAGCTTCTAAGGCTTCAAGCACATCAGCATTAGGACCTTTTTCATAAATAGGGAAATAGCGAGCAAGACGAATATTTGTCGCTCCCACATTATTTGCAAAGGTTGGGAAAAACTCGGTCTCGTTGTTTTGGGCTTCTGCTAGGCTGCGGGAAATTAATTCCTGTATTTCAGCATCACCATCTTCAACTCGGGTCTGAATGAGTTCTTCCAGATCAACTTCAAGGACAACATGCATACCGCCCTGGAGATCCAAACCTTGATGAATGATGTTCTTGCGCATCTCATCCATTTCGCCGCTCTCAATGAGGGCTTCTTTTTGGGTCTCATTCATTGTGTAATAGCTAATGGTATCTCTCAACATATAGGCAGCGGATCCTACCAATAGGATTACTAGAAAGACACGCATCCGCAAAGGTCCAGACATAAGGATCAATCCTTTATCATTTGTTCACATCCCAACTCATGGAGTGGGAGAAATTCTTTTCAAAACAAGCTCAATCGATGGAACGAAAACAATTCCTTCTACTCGCGTCTTCCAGAGCCTGTCGAAGGAGAGCGAGTTACCATAATATGACACATGGTCAAAATTTGGCACGGCAATATAGGTTTGGGTCAATGTTCTCCAAAGATTTATTAGGTCCAGAAGTTGGGATGTTTGAAGGTTGGGAAGTTGAGGACATTAAGGGTTTCGATGTTGGAAGAAAAAACGTAGTGATTAGTTTGCACGAAATTATTAATGGAGTAACATGAAACCAAATTCTAACAAAAAGTATAAAATCATTCTAGTTGCTGGTGCTCGGCCTAACTTTATGAAAATAGCCCCTCTCATGCATGCACTGAAAGGTCATCCTAGCCTTGAAGCAATCCTGGTGCATACTGGCCAGCATTATGATGAGAAAATGTCACATTCATTTTTTGACCAATTAAATATACCCAAACCCAATATTAATCTTGAAGTGGGCTCAGGGAGCCACGCCACTCAAACAGCCCGTATTATGGAGAGGTTTGAAGCGGTTTGTTTTTCAGAACAACCTCAAATGGTTCTGGTGGTTGGTGATGTGAATTCCACCGCGGCCTGTAGCCTGGTAGCTTCGAAATTGCATATAAAGGTCTGCCACTATGAAGCAGGACTGCGTAGCAATGACCGTGAGATGCCTGAGGAAATCAATCGACTGGTAACCGATGCCATCACGGATCTGTATATCACAACTTCTTCAGATGCTTCAGAAAATTTGATTTCTGAGGGTATAAATCCTGATCAGATACACATGGCAGGGAATCTGATGATTGATAGCCTGTTGAGCCACCTCGAAATTGCTGGTACTCAAACATTAGATCTTCATGATTTTGCTGGAGCGCCATTGGATTTATCCTGGAAAACGGAAATGACGCCGTATACAGTAATGACATTTCACCGGCCTTCCAATGTCGATGATGGGGATACACTTGGTGTGCTGGTAGACGAATGGTTGAAAACTGCTGAACATATGCCTATCATCTTTCCCATACACCCAAGAACACTTGGAATGCTGGAGAAGTTCAACCTCCTTGATCGTCTGGAAACTGCTCCCAACATTCATCTCACGGGACCATTGGCCTATCTAGATTTCTTGAAGTTGGTCAGTGAGTCTGCTCTGGTGATTACCGATTCAGGAGGAATTCAAGAAGAAGCTACTTATTTAAAAATCCCTTGCTTAACGGTACGGCCAAGTACAGAAAGACCCATCACAATTTGGGAAGGCAGTAACCAGCTGGTTTTAGGCTCAGAAATCTTTGAAAAAGCGAAAGCTGCCCTTAACATTCCCCACGCTGAATACAAGATACCAAAATATTGGGAGGGTAATACAGCTCCGCGAATTCTCAAACTGCTTGAGAACTATTCAAGGGGTCTGGATTGAATTTAATCACCGAAACACAGTTCATTTTTTGAGAATTGAATAAATGCTCTTACAAATGCTAATAGAAAAGTGGCTAGAGGTTATTTCAGCCCATAACAATCGATTATTTTTTGAAATACGTTATCTCTTATTAGGTAGTATTTTTAGCCAAATTATCCAAAAGGATAGAAAACTGGTTTGAACAACTCTATTTATTGTAAAAAACCTTGCAATACAACGCATTGAACATTGCTTTTTGGAGGGTAGAAGTGTATTATTTACGCGTTATCGAGAATTATACGACCTCGATGGGGGTATAATCGAGACACTTTTAAATATTAGGTCATCCTGACCTGAAGAAAATGAAGAACTTTGGAGGAAACATGAAACGTTTTTCTGTATTATTTATTCTGGTATTTGCTGTAGCTACCTTCGGTCAGGAAGCTATGGAAGCACCTGCTGAAGACATGATGGCGGATTCTGCTGCTGTAGATACCATGGCCATGGACGAAATGATGATGGCTGACACTACAGAAGCCATGGAAGAAATGCCTATGGAAGAAGATGCTGGTGATGCTCTGGAAGCCATGTTAGCTGAAGAAGGTACGGTTGAATCAGAAGTGACTAGTGGATCTGCTTTGATTGGCTATACCATTGGATTAGATTTGGGATATCCAGTATATCGCCACGGTGGGTTAGGTAACTTATACGACACGAGTGATCCTGCATTCGGTATTTCCGTCAACACACCTTTTGGTGCTGCAGTTGGTCCGTTTGAAATTGGCTTTGGTGTCCAATTGGGGATGTACAGTTTCAGTAACTCAGATGTTGACAATGAATTGTCGGGTATTTATGCACTAGCGACTGCAAATACCGCAGTTCTCGAAACAAGTCAAGGAGCCTTGGGCGTGCAGGTCGGTGCTGGATATTTTGGAGCTAGCGTCGGTGTAACTGCTGGTGCTGCATTTGACTATGCCATCCCTGGCGTTCCTCTGGTTGCCAAACCTTACGTTAGGGCCAACGCCACGCTTGATAGCGGGGTTGAAACTTCAGGTGATGAATCTGGATCATACGCCTGGCTCAATGGGGGTTTAATGTTAAGTCTAGATATTAGTACATTTTTCTAACAACCTATTTATTATCTACTTTAAGCCCTGCCAACTGGTGGGGCTTTTTTTATAGCACGGAAATCAATATGCAAGGAGTCTTGATCTTCCCTCAATACTGAAACTACTTCAAAAGCTAGTTCGACCTGTTCTTGTTTATAGAGCCACCTGATCGCACAAGGTGTCATATCATCCCATAGATGGGCATACACTCCTTGATTAACATTAAACTCAGTGTGGACCCCGCAAACTGGACATTAGCTTAGGCGTTGTATCCTGTCAGAGCAACTCAGAACATTTAGCATGATTTTGTAAGTGATACCTTTGGGTTATCCTGAAAGCAAAAAAGGATATAAAGATGAGCCAAAAATCAAATATAAGAAAAGCGTGTTAAAGATATACGTAGAAACACCCGCAAGAAGTGCTCAGCAGAAGAAAAGATCAAAATTATACTAGAAGGCTTGAGAGGTGAAGAGACCATTGCATCAATCTGCCGTAAAGGTTGTATTGCACAGAACCTGTACTATAAATGGAGCAAAGACTTCTGGAGGCGGGTAATAAACGCTTGGCCGGAGATATAATGTGAGAAGCCAATAGTACAGAAATTGATGATCTCCGAAATGAAAACAATCACTTAAAACAACTCTATGCCAACCTTGCAATGAGAGCAGATGTGTTTAGAAAAAAAGCTGAGTTGGTCAAGGTATCGAAGTGAGCGGCATATCAGATATAATCACGCTGATAAGTATGAAATTATCCGCACAGAAGAAGAATCTCAGCTACCAGCCAAACAGACCCTCCGAAAGTTGGATGTTCTAGTCAGCACATTCTATGGCTAGTATGATCGCTACAATGAAAATGGATATTATGGTATTGCTGATTCTAAGCCCTGTGCTAGACAGCTCTGGAATCGTAGCCCTGATGAGGAACGGAAAAAAATCAAAGACATTGCCTTAGAACGGACTGAGATGAGTCCAACGGAACTAGCCTGGCTCATCTGATAAGTTCAAGATTCCCACTGCTCAGATCAATGAGAGATGGCAGACAGACTTCACTTAAATCAAGGTAATTGGTTGGGACTGGTTCTTCTTATCTATGGTTCTTGATGATTACTCCAGAGTTATTCTCTTCTGGAAGGTGTTTACCGCAATGAACGTTTCTGACGTACAAAAAACCCTGGATATGGCTATAGCTGAGACTGGGACATACCAAGTCATTGTGAAGCATAAACAGCGGTTATTGTCAGATAATGGGCACCGCTATATCTCTAATGAGCTGAAAGAGTATCTTAAAGGTCAACAAATCGATCATACTCGTGGAGCACCCTATCATCCACAGACTCAAGGCAAGATCGAACAATACCACAGATCGATGACGAATGTGATAAAACTAGACAACTATTGCCAGCCTGGAGATTTCGAATAAGAGATCGCCAAATGGTTAGAATATTACAGCAATGGGAGGCTGCACGAGTCGCTTGATAGTGTGACTCCGGCAGATATGTACTTTGGACGAAAGGAGGAGATCTTAATGCAGGAAGAGATCATAAACAAAAAACGCTTCAACAAAGGAAGCGAATTAACTTGACACTACAGCGGTCAGAAGTGCTTTAACGACTTTCACTTTGAACACTATTCTGCTTATTTGCATTATCACATCCCTGAAGGCTATCAATTAAGAGCTCAATTTCATCAGCATTGTGTGAGAAATATTAACACTATTAGCCCATTAAAAATAAAATCAAAAACACCCCATGTATATACGCTGAAGTGATTTTAATCATGATGTCACCGTTCTAGTGACTAATGACAAGTATTTTTCGCAGCCAGCGTGAATGGTTCAAATTATTTGCCACAAAGGGGCGGTTTTGGTTTGAATAACATTATGCACAACACATCTTCATCCATCGGGCTTCGCCGTGGTCTTGAAAAGGATAATTCTAAGAATCCCGCCAGTGTCGTGAATGTAAGCTTTCAAAAATTAAAGCTCCAAGTTTCTGATATAGCATTTATCCGGTCACCTCATTTCCTATCCCCAGCATATTAACGGAATTTAGGTAATTTCGATCCATTCAATGATCCGATTTCAATTGCCGGACTATCGACTTAAATGAATTTCTGCCGCCTTTTTGAAGTCATGACAAAATGATATAAATGCTCCTTACCCACCATTAAAATATATCTACTAGTAGACTACCCATCAGATTTTCCTAGGCCATAATATAGGATGGTGATTCTCAAACCATTAGCATTGTTAAAATATGTCGAATACCATGATTCACATATGAATTTTGATCTGATTTTTTTAATGTCGTAAATCAAACTCGTCCCTAATTTGTAGTCGTTTATAACTTTTAGAGATGATATATCTGAAATTAAATTCCTTCTGTCTGATGGAAGGGATGAAATCTCAACCCAGTTTTCACCATTGGCAACAAGAGAAAAGGAAATTGAATTACTTATTTCTGCCTGAATTTTTATTATAGCCAATCTTTGTAATCCAGGGCTAAATTCAAAAAGAGGGTATTTCCCGCTTAAAGCGCTAGTAAAAGGACCTGGGTGATCACCAAAATTAGGGTTGGCAATTGAAAGGCCGGCTTCAAATATGTAGTTGTTGCCTAACCAGTTTGAATAATTTGTATTCGTGACTACATTAAAGTGAAAAAGAATAGCATCACTATAAATTTTTCTATCTATTTTATCGATCTGGTACTCATCTATATAAACTTTTCCATTCAATGTGGTTGTTTTATTATGCCACCTTAAAAAAAAATGAATGATGGCGTTGTCAACATCACCAAAATATCCTGAGATTCTATCTGATTCACTATCGTGAGAATTTAATACATACGGCAAAAATGGATTTAACCTTTTCATTTCCAATCCAAGATACTTGCCTGTCAAAATAAAATATTCACCTGCCCCAATCACATAATTGCCATGGGAATAAGCGAGATGATGATATGATAAAGATCTTCTGATAGGTCCATCGAATCCCTTTTCAGTTGGAAGAATCGATAATGTATGTTTAAATGACCAATTATTATTTTTTGCCTCCCAAGAAATACCATCTCCATTGATAGGCAAAGGGAACACTTCAGACCGATATGTGGTATTGAAAAAATTACCTCGTCCACCCTGAATGCTAATATTATCTCTTTTATAAACAACGAGGCTTTCCTGGATTCTGCCGGTCGAAAAAAAGTAATCAGGTCGAGAGTAATTTGTACCGATCATTTGGTGTGATTGATCTGTCAGTTCCAGACTAAATCTATAGTTTAGGTGTTTTGATATGTCCATGTCGATCTTCACATGATTATCAATATAATATTTCTCAGAATTGTAGTTAAAATCAGAGTAACTAATTATGCTCGGAGATAAAAACATTTTCCCATACGATAGTGAAATATTAACATCATAATTAAAATCAGAGGAACTAAATTCTTCGCTCAAGGATATTTCTGGCGTTAAACAAATCAACTGGACAAATAGCAATATTTCTATATGCGGATATGCTCTAGATTTAGGGTGTATTTTTGAAATGATGCTATTTTCCAATATTTAATTTATTTTGTTCATCGGTTTTGATTTACGCAAGAATGTACAGAAACTCATTTTGTTTTGGTCACCCAATTCAAAACTTAAAATAATATCTCAAAGAACCCTTTTATTTTCAAATTGGTCCAAAATAATATCAATAATGCGTTTTTGATCACCAATGGTTAGCGAAGACCCTGACGGTAGACAAAGTCCTTGTTCAAATAAGTACTTTGAGATATCCATCTTTTGGCTGCTAATATATTCACAACCTTGATATATTGGTTGGAGATGCATAGGTTTCCATACTGGGCGAGACTCAATATTATCATGCTCAAGTGCTGAAATAATTTGTAAATTACTGATACCCAAAGATCTTTCATCTATCGTAAGAGTTGTAAGCCATCTGTTGCTATTGCCATATATGGCCTCTGGCATAAATCTAACCCCTTCTATGTGACTCAAAGCCTGAAAATAAGTCTCAAATATTCTTCTCCTAGCTTCCACTTTGCTTTCAATATTTTGTAGTTGACCTCTTCCAATAGCTGCAAGTAGATTACTCATGCGATAATTGTATCCCAATTCAAGATGCTCGTAGTGTAGTTCTGTTTCCCGGGCCTGAGTGGAAAGAAAGCGAGCTTTATTTACATAGTCCTCATTATTTGAAAGAAGCATCCCACCACCCGATGTTGTAATAACCTTATTCCCATTAAAACTCAGTATGGCCATATCACCAAAGACACCACACTTTTTGTCTTTATATGTAGCACCCAAGGCTTCAGCTGCGTCTTCGATCAAAACTACATTGTATCTCCGACACAATTCGATTATCGGATCCCAATCACAACTCTGACCATAAAGGTCGACAGCGATCAGTGCTTTTGGGCGATGATCTATAATTGCTTTTTCTAATAAATCAGGATCAATATTCCAAGTTTCTAAATTACAGTCGATAAAAACCGGTATGGCTTTTTCGTACAAGATAGTGTTGGCACTGGCTGCAAAGGTTAGGGAAGAGCATATTACTTTATCGTTCACCCCAACTCCAGATATTTTCAACGCAAGATGAAGAGCCCCTGTACCGCTTGAAAGCGCAGCAGCAAATCCAATTCCAATATACTCAGCCATTTCATTTTCAAAGGCATCTACATCGGGTCCAATAGGAGCTATCCAATTGGAATCAAAAGCATTTATAAGCATTTGTCTTTCAACATTACTCACATGAGGAGGAGATAAATAGATTTTCTTAATATCTGACATAATGATTATATGATTTCAATTACTCTCGATAATGTGTCAATTAGACTATACCCATCCCATATCAAAGAAAAATCAGCCGTTTTCCCAATGGGTACTATTCTGTCAATGCCAATTGGTTTTTGCTGATAAATAAATTCTTTTAATTCTTCCTTTGATAAACCGTAATAGGCGAGTGTCTGATACTTCTTATTAATGATATTTGCTATTTCCGAAATTGCACTTGCATGATATTCAGAAAAATACCCGCTATTACAATGAAACTCATGAATATCGTCTGATAAATCACCTAAGGCAATTCGCCATAATAAATTATCCTTAGTATTAGCTAGCCTGATATTTTTCATTCCAATTGACTGTCTATAAAAACTTGTAACTTTATCTACTGCAAATATTGGTTGATGTTGATACTTGGATTTGACTATGTTGTGCAGGAATTCCCAAAAAATGGCTTGTGCTTTTCGAACATTTGTTTTAGTACCTAACCACACAATTAGATGTGGGGAAGTACATGCGTTTTGGTCAAATAAAAATGTATCATTATAGAAGCCGGACACAATTTTTTCGGGATCTATTTCTTTAATATACATGTCAGCATTTATCACACACATTGAATATCTGTCAGCAAAAGTAATATCAAATGCCCGGGGTAGAAGAGCGTTTTCTCTTATTCTCCCAATTGTCTCATCCCCTCCCCAAAGAATACGAACGTCACAGATTGATGAAAAATACTCTGTGGCATTATTGAGACGATCATACCTAACTAAGATAATTCTTTCAGAAATCTCATTATGTTCGCCACTTTCCGAAATTCTTGTGATTGCATCAACGATTATTTCAACCTGCTCATAATTCTTTGTTGGTACCCTCACAATATTGCAGTTTCCAGATAGCAAACCCGCAATTAAGGAATAGGCAAAATTTACTGGGACGTTTGAGGGTGCAATGTGAAATACAATTCCCCGGCCTAGTTTCACGTATTGGGGCTGAATTAACTTTTTCTTTATTTGCATAATGTTGGCTTTTCTGCAAAAGAATGCAAACGTAGCAACATCAGGATAGTTTCTCAAACGGCCGCTTTTGTTTATTTCTATGGACAATGAATTTAAATAATTAAGAACTTCCATTGAGAATGGGTGATATGGTTTTATTTTTTTAAATTTATCATAATCTAAGTGACCAGAATTGTTTAAATATTCTATGTCTTTAATATTGTTCGGCATAGGTGTCACTACATCCACGGATTTCTGCATTTTTTATTCGTCCAGTAATTTTGAAGTATTTACCTAATCGTCCGCATGAACAATCATCCTCTCCCAGCAAAATGCCTTCATCTTCCGAAAGTAATGAATGCCCTGGGTAACTTTTGGGCAATAATGAAAGTGTCTGGATTATACCTTGCTGACCCGGAGGGGCAATTGAAAAATCGTAAGGGTCCCTTATAATAATATCTGAAAATACCGACGAATGTAGGTGTCCATTTTCACATTCCATATAAATTGACCCAGTCTGTTCAACCATACCATAATAATCATGAACTGAATTAATTCCACATAATTGATCAAGAGTATTTTTGAAATCCACGTTTGAAATAGATTTATTAATGAGTTTTTTCCAACCTCCTCCATGTATTAATACTGCATTCGATAAATCCAATTTCACTTTATTTTTTTCTAATTCCTGTATAAAATGCTGATAGATCATGAATGTAAATCCAAAAAGAAATATTCTGTCATTCTGGTAATGATTAACAAAATCGACTAATCGTTCAACATCTATTTCCATGTTTTCATTCAGGGCGTATAATCTCTTCGAACCAAACATTGAAAAACCAATTATTCCAGCCCCACGAGCAGAGAATAAATTCCTGTTTTTCAAAATCGATTCAGAATCGATAATTATCATTGGTGATCGTTTCGCATCTAAGAAAGTTGATACAATTTTTGATAGTGCTCGAGTTTGGTCCACTGAAGTCTCTTTATCGAGAAATATTTTTGAAACATCCTGACCGGATGTTCCAGAGGATGTCATTGTTTTTAGAATATTAGTAACAGGGATACTGCGTAATTCAAACATCTTGAATAACCTAACAGGTAAGAATGGTATTTCTGTGTATGAACTTTTCTTATTGATATCATATCCCAGACTATTTAGCATAATCTCATATTGATAACAATTTTGATAATGGTGTTGTGTCAGTTCAAATAAGTAATCGTTAAAAAGGTCTGACTTTTGCCGTTTATCTAAGGAGTAGGGCGGTATCTCAAATATTTTTTTAATATCCATCATATTTTCAATTTTGAATAAATAGTTTTACCGGAAGAATTTTTCGGAATTTTATCTATGTATTTGATAACAAAAGCCGAATGATGTATTCCGGTTTTTGATGAAACGTAATTTCTAATTTCATCTATTCGGTTTATATCATTTATATAGATCTTCATGTGATCATCTGTGCCAATACAGGCACTATCTGATATTACCCTTTTTAATAATCTTTCGGTTTCATCAAGGTTTACTCTGTTGCCATAAATTTTAATAAATCGTTTCTTTCTACCAACGATATAATAGAAATCATCAGAATCACGTTTAGCTATATCTCCTGTGTTAAGGATTCCTTTATTATCATCACCTTTATTTAGATCATCCCCACATTCGGCGTAACCCATTGAAACATTTCTGCCACTGTAGACAAGTTCTCCAATAATTTCATTCCCTTCAATTGTTACACCTGACTCATCAATGAGACTGAATTCCCCGCCGGGAATAGGTATGCCCATACTGCCCAATTTAGTTAATGAATGTTCTGGAGGAAGGTAACTCATACGTGCCGTGGCTTCAGTTTGCCCATACATAATGAATAACCTTTTTTTGGTATGTAAACAATAATCAGAAAACTCCCTATTGAGTTCATTATTCATCATTCCTCCAGCCTGAGTTAAAGTCTTTAATGAGGGAAGATCCATCCTGAAAAAACGAAGTTTCTTGAGTATTTCATAAGTATAAGGAACACCCGACATTGATGTTGCTGCTTTATCTGTAAGAAAAGTCCAAAATTCTTTTTCCATTAAAGATTTCGAAGTTAATAATATGGTTGCCCCTTTTATTAAATGGCTGTTAATTATTGAAAGCCCAAATGAGTAACTCATTGGTAATGTAGTAATAGGCCGTTCATTTTCAGTAATTGATAAATATTCAGCAATTGAATTGGCATTTGCATCTATGTTTTCATAACTAAGTCGGACAAGTTTTGGGCTTCCTGTGCTACCAGAAGTTGTTAAAAGCAAAGCCAAATCATCATGAAGGTAAAAATAATTGCTCGAGATATTTTGAATCAAAGTATAGTCTAATACTGAATGTATTGTTTTCCATTGGGGAAAACTCTTAATAGTTTGGTCAGGTAACCACATGTATTTTGGGTTATACATGTTGATTAGTGATCTCAACAAATCAATATCCATGGATGAATCAAGCAAAAGTGGGACTACTCTGTTACTAATAAATGAAATATATCCAATAAATGATCCTATTGTATTTTTAGACAAACAAAAAACAAGACACCTTTCATTTACATATTTGTACAAATCATCTGAATAATTCTGTAGCTCTGGATAAGACAATCGACTTCCGTTGTCAGTGATGACAGCAAGATTTGTCTTCTCATTTACAGGATTAAGTAAATTTCCACTTTTCATCTTTGCTTATTTTTCTATCAAATTGAACAATACTTTTCTTCAATATTTTTTGCTATCTGCTCAGGTAATAATTCGTTTTGAGATAGCATATAATTATAATCCCCGGCATGACGGAATTGGTCATCTATTCCAAGTCTTAATAATAGTGGACCCTTATTAAGTGAACTGAGATATTCAGCAATTACACCACCTAAACCACCTGTTTTATTGTGCTCCTCAACAGAAACAATCATTTTTGATGATTTTATTGCGTCATCAATTGTTTCAGTATCCAAGGGCTTGATTGTATGCATATTTATTATAGAAGCTGAAATACCTTGCTCTTCAAGTATTTTTGATGCTTGAAGAGAGTTATAAACCATAGTCCCAGCAGCAATAATTGTTAAGTCGGTACCTGCTTTTAGAGTAATTCCTTTACCCACTTGAAAATCATAGTCCTCTTTATAGACAATTGGGTTATTTGCAGTACCAGTAAGCCTAAGATAAACGGGGGCATCGTAGTTCATAATAGCAGCTGTCGCTTTAGCCGTCTCAGTACTATCAGCAGGAGAAATAATAGTCATATTAGGAATAGACCTCATAATCGCTACATCCTCAAGTCCGTAATGTGAATTACCTAAAATTCCAGTCCCAAATCCGGAAGCCAACCCAACAAGCTTTACGTTTAATCCCATATATCCCATATGATTTCTAACTTGTTCACAAGCTCTCATTGTTGCAAAAGGAGCAAAAGTAGTGCAAAATACATTCATTCCTTCGTTTACTAGACCTGCTGCAATTCCAATCATATTTTGTTCAGCAATACCAACATTTATAAATTTATCTGGATATTGTGCTTTAAACCTATCAAGACCTGATGAATTACCAAGATCAGCTGAGAGCACCAATAAATTATCATCTTCTTTAGCCAAATCAAGTAAGGTAATACCAAAAGTTCCTCGTGAACTAATCATCGACCATATTCGAATATTTGTTCTGTTGATTGAAATCATTTATTTTTCTTTTTTGGTTAATTCATTTAATGCAATCTCATATTGCTCTTCTTTTAAACTGCTATGATGCCAATCCTTATTATTCTCCATAAAAGACACCCCTTTACCTTTAACTGTATTTGCAATAATTACTCGAGGTAAACTACTTTCTCGAGTTTGACAAAGAGCTTCATATAGTTGATAAATATCGTTACCATCTTTTACGGTAATAACATCCCAACCAAAGCCTTTCCAAACTCCCTCAACATCATAATTTAATATATTTTTACTTCTACCATCTGATTGCATTTCATTATTATCCACAATAACTGTCAATCTTTTTAGTTTGTTAAACTTAGCAAACATTGCTCCTTCCCATACTATACCTTCGTTACATTCACCATTACCCATTAAAACATACACTTCATAAGTTAGGTTTTTGATTTTTCCTGCTAATGCTGTCCCAATGCCAAGAGATAAACCCATGCCTAAACTACCACTCGAGAATTCAATTCCCTTATCATTACACATAACAGGGTGTGCAGGGAAGTCGCCTCCATTTTGATAAAAGGATCCAAACTCATCTTTAGAAATTATTCCTGAAACATATAAAGCTGAATATAACCCAATAGCTCCATGACCTTTACTTAATATAAATCTATCTCTATTTAAGTTCTTAATGTTATTTCTATTAATATTCATTTTCCCAATATATAATGTAGCTAATATATCAATTAGTGAAAATGCGGGTCCATAATGAACATTGTGCTTATCTTTATTAGCAACATAACCAATTTCTATGGCGCTTTTTCGCATATTATTCGCTGCAAGTTCACATTTTTTTACTATTTCTTCTTTTGTCATACTAATCATAATTTCAGTTCAATATATCCCTTCTATTGTAGAATTTTACACATCAATCCAGAAACGGCTAATCTAAATAGCCATCCCTGAGAACCCATGTTTTATTACACTGGATTTTGGCGGCATCGCAGTCAGGTCAATAATTGTAAAAACTTGCCCTATTGGACCGATTTAGTTCAAATAATAATGGCGCAAGAGGTGAACCCTAAAAACTGGACGATGGCTTAGGTGTGAACTACGGATTAATGTGAGTCCTCAAGGAGGACACCTTGACAAAGCGAAAAAGACGCATCCACAGTTTTAAGCTAAAAGTAAGACTAGCACTAGAAGCACTTCGAGAAGAAATGACCAAGTCAGAGCTTGCCAAAAAATATGATCAGCATGTTACCAGATCAGCCGTAGGAAGTTTGACCTGGAAACCCGAGCAGAAGTTGTGTCTGGTAGTCACGAGCAAAACAAGAAAGATTCTGAAATGGAGAGAGATTTTTTGTCTTAAGTGCCCCGTCATTGAGTAACTCCCTCTACTTCTCTCTGACTCGGTTATTTAGGCAGCAAAAGCGTTTTCATCTAGGGTTTGTCATACAGAGCTTGAATACCAACAATCAACCTATCTCGAGTAGTAGTTTCCAAGATAGATCTACCCCCTTCAACTATTAATGAAATATTGTTGGTTAAGCCTGCCTTTGATAGCATAAACTAAATTTTTATTATCTGATGCAAGCTCGATATAAAGTCGACGTAATTTACTACTCTTATTTTGTATTTGATTAGTTTTTGTATTGTATAAATAATTAACAAGCCGACTGTTTCTTTTATTTTTAAGCGCTTCCTGATAGACCCTTTTGGGAATGGGTGTTTTCAATAGCTTATGACATATATACATGACAGTTGCAATTCTAATACCAGCCTCATCTTCTATTCCCCATTTCATAAGTTCATCCCAATTTACATCGCTACCCCTGGCTAATCTATCAATATCAACATACAATCTAAGACCTGGGGACAACGTGTAATAATGTCCAGCAGAAATATGCAAAGCACAAAAATACATCAAAGCGGTTTCGTTTAGGACCCTTATTTTAGTACCCGCAATTTGGTTGGCAAGTAATCTCTCATTCAATAGTCTTGCTTCGTATTTTTTTTGATAAAAAAAAGCCCTAGCCACCGGCTTCCATACAATCTGAATCCAGAATCCTCCAGGAATAATTTCACCATTAAAAAACATCGTACTTTGTTCGGAATTTTCTCTCTTACCGATTGTTCGAGTTTGATGTGTAAAATTAAGACTATTCATGCAGGAAATAATTTGCTCCTTCTCGAAAATGTCTGCATACAAGTCAATATCCCCTGAACAAAAACACCCAATACATGATTGACTCTGAAGTACGACTCCAAAATTTTCAGTCAGTGCTAAAGTTTTACAACCATATGATTGCATTTCAAGGAATACTGAATCTAACATCTCTATAATTTTTTCATTTCTTTCAACATAGAGTTCGTGCCTATCACTCCAATATTTCTGATCGCAGTTAATTGATGCTAAAACATCAGCAACAAATGGTAATATTTTTTGCCTTACACTTTCCTTCTCAATCATTTCGCGACCATTATCATTATAAAACTGCTTCAACAACATAATTTCTTCCTTTGTCAAAGAATCAGGAGTTCTTAAGAATAATGATGAAATATCACTTCCTTGATTTTGGAATAAGAGAGTTTCCACAGAATTTTTTCTAAGTTGCATCTAGTAATGATTCGATAAATTAATTTCATTCAATATCAATTGAGTACCTCAATGTCAATTATAATTTCATACTTTTTTAGGATATTTATACCCTCTTCAAAAGAACTGAAATTAATGATATCGTCCATATCCATCATGATATCGAAGCCTTGTTCCAAAGCCGCTATTAAGCCCATATGTCCTACTGAATCCCAATTAGCAACTGATTGATATTTTAGAGTACTTAATTCACCCTCGTCGACCTCAAGTGCTTCGATAAATGCCCCTTTATATATATCGATATTGTTCAATTTAATTATTCCTTCTATATATTTTCACTAAAATCTATTCCCTCCATCAATTCGGATGATTTCTCCATTGATAAACGATGATTTATCTGAAGCTAAAAAGCTTACAGCATATCCAACTTCATTTGGATGTGCCATCCGATTAAAGGGGTCCTTACCAACTAACATTTCTCTTTCTTTTTTTGCTTCTAGCTTATTTCCCATGTCTGTATCAGTTAAACCAGGTGCAATAACATTTACTCTAATTCCATGTTTCCCCATTTCAGCAGACAGTGTCTTTGAAAAGGCTATAACAGCAGCTTTTGAAGTTCCATAGGCGCAATTCCCAGCATTTAAATCAATACCTGCTACAGAGGCAATATTTATGATGCTACCTTTTTTGTTTCTTATCATTAATTTGCAAATTAGTTGGGTTACTTCAAGCATACCAAAATAGTTAACATCAAACACTTCGCGTATTGTGCTAATATGGGTCATTTGAAACAAGCCTCCATGAATAATTCCAGCGCTATTAACTAAAATATCAATAGGGGTTTTTGCTTTGATGATTGGTTTCAGAGACTCTTGAATCTCAGTGCTATCATTCAGCTCAAAATACACCGGTTTTATTTCAACATTGAATTCTGAGGATAGATCATGTATTTTTTTTTCAAACTCAGGGTTATGTTTTCTTGCGTGTGCTAAAATATTACAACCATCCTGCGCAAGAATTCTTAAGATTGAAAAGCCAATCCCCCTATTTGAACCTGTTATTAATGCTGT
>Ga0233437_1004199_pt1 | contig 17409 bp, 7 predicted proteins | sample SI_122_August201_FD_182714 | JGI IMG/M metagenome (GOLD analysis project Ga0233437, IMG submission 182714) | Seawater microbial communities from Saanich Inlet, British Columbia, Canada - SI_122_August2016_200_MG | ecosystem: Environmental > Aquatic > Marine > Inlet | place: Canada: British...
CTGGCGCAGCAACTTCAGCTGGTCAGATCAGGAAGAGTTCGATTCTTCTAATTGATATTCCCCCTGCACCAACTACCTTCCTCCACGTTTAATTCATAATCTGGGGGTTCAAACTGAGTACTAGATCCAAGTATAAATGTAATGCCTGCGGCTACGCCGCTGATGTTGGGGATGCTCCAGATAAAGCTCCGATTGCGACGGTGGATACCAGGCATTGTCTGGGCTGCAAATCATTGGTTGAAGTTCCCATAGAATTCCATGGTGGGATGTTTGTCGATGATCCTGATGTTACACCAAGTTTTCTAAATCGCTGCCCTGACTGTAACTCATCTAATGTTGTGCCTTGGATGGTTGGGGATGGTTGTCCGAAGTGTGGCGAGTATATGGTACACCAAAAATAAGAATTTATACCAGGTAGAAATTAAATGACTTCCAAAAAACAGCTCTCAGAGCGCGATATTTGTACAAAATACATACAGCCAGCATTGGAAAAAGCTGGTTGGAATCCAATCACACAAATTCGGGAAGAAGTTTCATTCACAGATGGTCGTATCTATGTGAAAGGAAATTTAACCGCTCGTGGCAAGCGCAAACGAGCAGATTATATCCTCTATTATAAGCCCAACATACCTATCGCAATTATTGAAGCCAAGGATAATAAACACTCTGTAAGAGCAGGTATTCAGCAGGGGCTAAACTATGCCGAAATTCTGGATATACCTTCGGTATATAGTAGTAATGGCGATGGTTTCATCGAGCATGATAGAACTCGGAAGAGTGGTAAAATTGAACAGGAATTGGATCTAAACAGTTTCCCTTCACCAGATCAACTTTGGCAACGCTATAAAAAGTATAAAGGAATCACTACTGATGAAGAGGAACGAATAAGCGCTCAAGATTTCTTTTTTGATGGGTCCGGTCGATCACCAAGATATTACCAGGAAATAGCGATTAACAGAACAGTTGAGGCTATCGCCAGAGGTCATAATCGCATTTTGCTCACAATGGCAACGGGGACAGGTAAAACCTATACTGCATTCCAAATTATTCACCGCCTCTGGAAAAGTAGAGTCAAAAAACGGATATTATTCCTTGCGGATAGGAATGCATTAATCGATCAGACTAAACGTGGAGATTTTCGGCATTTTAAAGATAAGATGACCGTTATTAAACATAAACAGATCGACAAATCTTATGAAATCTACCTGGCACTATACCAAGGGCTGACCAATTACAACGAGGATAAAGACGCCTATCGCAAATTTAGCCCGGGATTCTTTGATTTAATTGTGATCGATGAGTGTCATCGGGGAAGTGCTGCCGAGGATAGTGCCTGGCGCGAGATATTGGACTATTTTAAAGATGCAACTCATATAGGTCTAACAGCAACGCCCAAAGAAACAGAGACTATCTCAAGCACTAAGTATTTTGGCGATCCACTATATACTTATTCACTCAAACAAGGAATTGATGATGGATTTCTTGCGCCTTATAAAGTTCTTCGCATTGGGTTGAATGTTGATCTTGAAGGTTGGCGACCGGAACAGGGGAAAAGAGATAAAGATGGGCAAATAGTCGAAGACCGAATTTACAATCGGAAAGATTTTGATAAAAACATGGTCATTGACGAACGTACGGAGGCTGTAGCTCGCAAAGTTACTGAATTTCTTAAGAAGACTAACCGCTATGACAAAACCATAATATTCTGTGTGGATATTGACCATGCTGAACGCATGCGAACCGCCATTGCAAATGAAAATAGCGATCTGGCTGCAAAATCGTCAAAATTTGTTATGCAGATAACCGGAGATAACGATGAAGGGAAGCGTGAACTAGATAATTTCATAGATCCTGCAGAAAAATATCCGGTTATCGCTACAACCTCCAAACTTATGACAACTGGAATTGATGCACAGACCTGTAAACTCATAGTACTTGACAGCAATATTGCTTCAATGACAGAGTTCAAACAAATAATAGGACGCGGCACACGCATAAATGAGGAATATGGAAAAACCTTTTTCACAATTATGGATTTCAGAAGCGTGACCGACCTTTTCGCTGATCCAGAATTTGATGGAGACCCTGCCAGGGTAAAGGAAATATCTGAAGACGATGAAATTGAATCACCAGAAGATGAAATAGAAACAGGCGATCCAATAATAGACGAAGATGATGAAGAAATCATTTTTGATCCTCCTATCTTCCCACCAATAATTGGCGGGGGTGAAATTATTGAGGAACCTCGCAAAAAATATTATGTCAATGGTGTTAATGTAGCCGTGCTGAATGAGCGCATTCAATACATGGACGAAAATGGTAATTTGATTACGGGCAGTCTAAAGGATTACACTCGAAAAAAAGTCCTCGAGCACTATCGGGATCTTGGTGATTTCCTTAACAAGTGGAATCAGACCGAAAAAAAAGAAGCCATCATTGAGGAATTAACTGAACAAGGAGTTGTATTCGAAAACCTCAAAGAAGCTATTAATAAAGAGATGGACGTTTTCGATCTTATCTGTCACACTGCATTTGATCAGCCACCGTTAACTAGGTCCGAAAGAGCGAATAATGTGAAGAAGCGAGATTATTTTACTCGCTATGGTGCGGCTGCTCGCAAGGTCCTAGAAGCATTGTTAGAAAAATACGCGTCTGAAGGAATCGAAAACATTGAGGATATGAAGGTATTACAAGTTACACCCATTGACAAATTTGGATCTCCAATGGAAATCATAAAACTCTTCGGGGGCAAAAAGCAATATCTCAAAGCTCTCATAGAACTAGAAAAAGAAATTTATAAGGTGGCCTAAGTAACGATGACAAATATTAGTGGAATAGTTAAATCGGCTCGAAAAATTATGCGCCAGGATACTGGGACAGGTAGTGATGAGCTAAGAATCTTGCAGCTAGGTTGGATGCTTTTTTTAAAAATCTTTAGCGATAAAGACAAAGAGCTAGAACTCATTCTTGATGGCTATAAATCCCCTATCCCTGATGGCCTGCATTGGGATGACTGGGCCAGCGATGATGAGGGTTTAACTGGAGATGAGTTGCTTGCTTTTGTAGACCAAAAATTGTTTCCGACACTAGCGTCTCTTGACCTATCCACTGGTAATAAGCGGGCTGTCCTAGTGCATGAAGTATTTTCGAACAACTACAATTATATGAAATCAGGAATTCATCTTCGTCAGGTGATAAATAAATTGAATGAAATTGATTTCAATAATAGCAAGGATAAGCATCTATTTGGTGAAATTTACGAGAAGTTTCTTGGGGAGCTGCAGAGTGCCGGAACTCTTGGAGAATTTTATACTCCTCGAGCCATAACAGATCTCATGACTCATTTTATCGCTCCACAGCCACATGAAAAATTACTTGACCCTGCATGTGGTACAGGTGGCTTCTTAACTGCGGCATTGGAACATCTTAAATCGAAATCTTCCTCTGTTTTAGATCGAGAGGCAATCCAAAACAATGTGGTTGGCTGGGAATACAAGCCGTTACCATATCTTTTAGCCAATACAAACCTGATCTTGCATGACATCAATTTACCGAACATCAGATTTGGCGATTCACTAGAGAAATCACTTCCTGAATATAGACCCAAAGATCGCGTCGACTTGATCCTTGCTAATCCACCCTTCGGTGGCGTTGTCTCCAATAATAATGAGAATAATTTTCCTCAAACATATCGCACGAAAGAGTCTGCAGACTTGTTTCTCATCTTAATGATTCATTTGCTGAAAGATGGTGGCCGTGCCGCAATTGTTTTACCTGATGGCTCCCTGACAGGAGATGGGGTGAAAGAACGCATCAGGAAAAAGTTGTTAGAGGATTGTAATTTACACACAATTATTAGATTGCCGAATTCTGTATTTCAACCTTATGCCTCTGTCGCTACAAATCTCCTGTTTTTTACTAAGGGGGAGACAACGAAAGATGTATGGTATTACGAGCACAAACTGCCTGAAGGATACAAAGCATATTCTAAAACCAAACCAATTCAACTATCAGAATTTGATGTTTTGAAGCAATGGTGGAATAGGCGGGAAGAAAGTGAGTCGGCGTGGAGCGTAGATATAAAGGCTATAACGGAAAGTGGTTACAATCTTGATATTAAAAATCCACATCAACCTGAAATTAAGAAGCAATATTCAAGTGGTGAACTGCTGGAAATGCTAGATCAATCCTTTTCTAACTCTAAGAAATTGTTGGAACAGTTACGAAGAGAGATGAATTAGTGACTGCACGGCGAAAAATTAGAATAGGCAATTTTCTCTTCGAGAGGGAGGGCAAGTATGACCCCAGTAGCGAAATTATTGCTGGTCTTAAGCGCATTGATAAAATTGATTTCTCGGGGCGTTTTCATATTGTAAAAAAGCCAAGTAAAACAAATATGATTTTAATCTGCCCCAATGACCTAGTTATTTCGGGAATCAACGTATCCAAAGGAGCTCTTGGCATCTACAGTGGGCAGGAAGACTTGTGTGCGACTATACACTATTCATCCTATACTTTTGATACATCTCAAATAGATATCGAATATTTCAAGCGCTTTCTAAAGAGCTCTGTTTTTGTTCGACTAATACAGGATCAAGTCAAAGGAGGGATAAAAACGGAGATCAAACCAAAACATCTACTATCAGTTGAGATGGACCTTCCAAATATTGATGAACAGAGGGTTGTAGTCTCGCGATTTGAAAACGTAGAAACAGAGGATTATGAGCTGAAGAATGAGCTTAATAATCGCTCAATCTTGCTAGCGGAGATCCGTCAGCAAATTCGTATGGATGCAATAACTGGAAAATTGTCAGCGAAGTGGCGATCGCAAAAACGGGAAACCGAGCCAGCAGGTGAGATCCTTGCCCGCATAGCCGCTGAAAAATCAAAGCTTATTGAGAACAAAATCATTAAGGCGCAAAAGCCTGTGGCACCTGTTAATGAGAAAGAAATCTCTTTTGAGCTACCATCGGGATGGAATTGGTGTCGCCTAAACGATTTGATTTATGAAAACCCGAGAAACGGGTACTCACCAAGAACGGTAGCTATAGTGACTGGAACAAAGACCCTAAAGCTAGGCGCAACAACAACGGGGAAATTTGATAGAACCAAATTAAAATATGTGGATGAATTTATTCCGGAGGACTCATTCCTTTGGTTAAAAAAGCGTGATATCTTAATTCAACGTGGCAATTCAATTGATTTTGTTGGGGTATCGGCAGTTTACGAGGGAGAAGACTCGGAATTCATTTATCCAGATTTAATGATGAAATTGAAACCGGCTTTAGGCATATCTGAGATATACCTACATCACGTATTGATGAGTCCGATGTGCAGAAAGTATTTTAGGGACAATGCGACAGGTTCTCAAAAGAGTATGCCCAAAATTAACCAGGCGGTTGTTTCTAACACGCTAATCCCAATATGCAGTACACATGAACAACTCGAAATTGTATCAATAATAAAGAGACTCTTCAGAATCTGCGATCAGATCGACAAATGTTTGGAAGACGACCAGACTCATGCTCAGCAATTCATGCCGACTGTGCTTAGTGAAGCATTTTTTAAAACGGAGGTAGATTAGGGATGTCGGAAAAATTACATCCATGGAACAGAAAACTCATCCTTAAGATTCAGAGCGATGCTTTCTCAGGAAGCAGCTTTAGCGCGGTGTTATGTGTGTAAAATAACTGGAGTAATAAATTACTATGAATAATCATTTACCTAAATTTCATGAAACCTTTATTCCAATTTTAGAGGTCCTTTCATCCGGTGAAATACTTCATTACAACGAGTTAAGAAAACGAGTCAGGGACGAGTATTACTCTCATTTACCTGAAGATATTTTGTCGAAGAAGACAAAAACTGGGGATATACTAATCCTAAATAGGGTTGGCTGGGCGAAGTCTTATTTAAAAGAAGGAAACTATATTACTCAGCCAAAACGCGCAATGGTTCAAATAACTGAAAAAGGGAAAGCAACTCTTAGGGATGGAGTGCTTACTTTAAAACAACTAAAAAGCGATCCTGACTACAAGCAATGCCAGGAAAAAAAGGCTAAGAATAAGCAACTTCCCCCTGAAGTTGAACAGCAATTTGAAAATTCAACGCCCCAAGATTTAATAGATCAAGGCTTTAGCATAATAGAGCAAGATGTTAAGTCTGAACTATTAGAAAAGTTTAAAAGTATTGATCCTTATTATTTTGAAAAGGTTATTCTTATTTTATTAAACAAAATGGGCTATGGTGATTTTGTTGAAACTAAAAAATCTGGTGATGGCGGAATTGATGGAATAATAAATCAAGATAAGTTGGGATTAGAAAAAATCTATATCCAAGCTAAACGGTACACAGAAAACAAAATCAGGGAAAAAGAAATACGGAATTTTATAGGAGCAATGAGTGGTGACACCACGAAAGGGGTTTTTGTTACAACATCATCATTTGATAAATCAGCAATATCCAAGGCTCATGAAGCACATCATAAAATTATTTTGATAGATGGAATTAAACTTACTGATCTTATGTATCAATACGGTGTTGGTGTACAAATTAAAAACGTATATGAGATAAAGGAAATAGATGAAGATTTCTTTGAAGATGCTTAAACACATAACCAGTTAGGATAGACATGACCCCAAAGTATTACAGCGCATCAAAGGAGCAGTATCTGGGTCATTTCTATTCTGTGGTTTGATAAGGGCTCAGTGCAGACTCACATGAAGGAGAACGGAAATCGAAAACGATGTGGAGGGCTAGAATGGTCGAACAAGGCGAGTCTGTTTTGAGAAGCAGCTCAAGGCTAGAATGTTATATGCACCAAAATCACTCACGATAGGTGAGGCGGGAATAATGGAAGAAAATAAGTACCAATTTACCGATGAAGAGCTAGAGAATGAACTTGGAAGTTGGACAATAACTTCACTAAGTAACAATTTTGCACAGTCCTACAAAACTCTATATAAAACACCCTTTACTACTATTGCGGCAAAATCATTTCATGTCCCCAAACACGATTCTGGAGAAATTCATCATTTCGATCTGTCGATCAGAATTTTTAAAAGGAGAAAAAAGGCTGAAACGTGGGCTGAGGTAAGGGGAGGATCAGAAAATTCATCTGGTTTGCACTGTCAGCTAGACATTAATGCCGGTAGCGGTAAAGCAGTTCAAGAATTAACTAATTATATTCTAGCTCAATATAAATTAATCGGAACAAAAATCGATTCTGACAAAGTAGTAATAGAAAAGCCAGCTGATATTGATGTTTCCGAATTATTAAAGGATATGAGCATAGACCAGATAGAAAAATTTGGTCACTCCATTAGAATACAAACTTTAGTTGAGTATAAAGATTTCTTATTTAATAACCTCGACAAGAACGAGAAATTTATCCAGGATTGGCTTGACGAGGACAAGGGGAAATTCAGAAAGCAGAGATGCCTAATTTTTGGATTAGAATTTATTGACCATAAACGAGAAGGAGAACTTTCTCGGAAAAGGTTTGATATCTTAACTAGAACCTCAACCCAAAAAAATGAATATGTAATATTTGAATTGAAGTCGCCGTGCGATGATGTCTTTAAAATTGAGGAAAAAGTTACTCCTAATGAGGGTAAGACTACAGAATATCACCTATCTCCACAAATATCGAGAGCCATTCCTCAAATTTTGCACTACAAATCTTTATTGGAGGCGAAAGTAGCAGGGGATGATGATTTGCAACGACTTGGTATCGGTCCTGGTAAGGTGGCAAAGTGCATAATATTGATAGGTAAACGATATGATGACCCAATATGGGAAGAGCACTTTAAAAGTATCAGAGATAATTTTAGCAATGTCCTAGAAATATGGACATATTCAGATTTGATTGAAAAACTTGATGTCACAATAAAGAATCTAGAAGAAAATTTGTAGAATAATGGGCATATAACAAAGGTACTGTGTTAAAACCTAGCATTTGCCCGCATCACACCGTGTATTAAAAGTTGCCGTGTGTTGGTCGGACGGTTACCTAGCTTCCTAACTCTATGGCTTAAGTAAGGCCCCAATAACTAAACAACTAAAATTAGCCATAGCATGATAAGGCTATTTTAAACTAACGTCTTATATTGTCTCCTGGGAGTCCGCAGATTGCATTGGTGCGCGGATATGTCCCTATTAACTTCATACCGAATTAGTCCAGCATGTTTAGTGTACAAGGCGAGTCTGCCTCAGGCAACAGCTCAAGCCGAAGGCGCTATACCTGTCATGAATAGTGGATTGGATGAAAACGTGAATAGCAAACGATTACATATACTTAAGATACTTGATGAGTTCCCTTGGGATGATGCCAAGATTCATGTTGCTCAACAATCTGGGAGCACAAGGCCCATCGATGTATTTACCAGAAGTTTTGAAGAGTGGCAGAACAGCTGGAATGGTAGTTGGCATTCAAATAGGTGTTGGAACAAGAAATACATTTTTTCAATAATTGAACTCCCAAACCGCCTGGATAAGTGGTTGTTTGGCGGTGTTTTCAAAGTCATATCTCAGAAACCTATTCACAAGGATGGGAAGAAATGGATTGACTACAAAGTTGACCTCGAACCCATTTATGAAGAGTTTATTGGAAGACTCATTATTGAATGGAAGAAGGATGCTAGAGCAAAGGGTCGAATCCCAAGCACTATAGTTCCAGATATGTACGTTTCTGAACTTCTTGAAGAAAGATACGCGGGTGAGGAATTTCCAGGTTACTCGAATATCAATCATAGTTATTCAAGCCTTGAACACATGTGGAGTGTGGCAAAGCAAGACTGGATATCAGCGTTAAAACATTGCCAGGGTGTTTACCTAATAACAGACCGCAAGACTGGTTTACGTTACGTGGGATCAGCATACGGGGAAGAGGGTATCTGGTCCAGGTGGGCTACATACTTTGCATCTGGAGGTCATGCCAACAATAAGCTTCTCAAAAGGTTGTTATCCCAACCAGGCAAAGGTCAAAAGTATGCTAGTGAAAATTTCCAATTCACATTGTTGGAACAAGCTTCTTCTCGTGATAGCGAGCAACATATTATCGAGAGGGAATCGTATTGGAAAGAAGTCCTGATGACGCGATCAGAATTTGGATTGAATGAAAACTAATGAGGCTATAACAAAGGTACTGTAGTTAAAGTCAAGTGAATTAGCCTGGATAATCAGGGACTTATCTATGTACACCGCCCAGGACTCGAACCTGGAACCAATTGAGTGCTGTATCCAGTTTTGGGACTCCCCCTGTCTCAAATTCTCCCACCTGAGCTTAGCTCCCCTTTTGAATTCCTACCAAATGTGACTAATAACAAGGATATACAAGTTCATTTAGTTATCTTTCGTGACTTGCTTCAAATATCAAATGGGGAATATTATGATTCGTACTATTATCGTAAGTCTGTTGTTCACAATCTCATTATCCGCAATTGTCAATAATTTGGCGACTTTCATATAGCGTTAATTATATAGGGGATATCATGTTAACTATCAATTTTTCAATTAAACGATTATATCTATTATTAATTCTGTCATCGCTAGGCTTCTCTCAAACAGAAGTGGGAGGTATCATATTTGATAACACAACGTGGGGTTTAGAGGAGAGTCCATACATAGTGGTATCAAGTACAATAGTTCCGGACTCCGTGACGCTATCAATAGAACCTGGTGTTACAGTCAAGCTTGAGTCACTAAAATCTATTCAGATTGATGGGGCTTTAATTGCCCAGGGTACTCTTGGAAATAAAATAATATTCACCTCTAATCAGGCTACCCCAGCAGCAGGAGACTGGGGGCAAATCCTATTCACAAGCAGCTCTCAAGATGCTCAGCTGAATGCAAATGGTGAATACATTTCAGGCTCCGTACTTGAATACTGTGAGATCTCCTATGGCGGAAATTCCTCAAATGCGATGATAAAAGCAGATGAACCCTCTCCGTTAATTGACAATTGCTTGATAAGCCACAGCAGCACAAACGGTCTGGATTGTGTCGGAAACTCTATCGTGGTTCGAAATAGTACAATCAACAATAGCTTTTATAGAGGTATGTTGTGGTCAACAACGTATCTCGCTCCATCATGCTCACTTACTTTTGTTGGTAATACTGTGTCCCAGAACAATAGGCAGGGTCTATATATCAACTGCACAGAAGGATACGCCTTGGTCGATAACAATCAAATACTAAATAATGGATGGGATGGACTATACGCGGGTAATTGCAATGGAGATGTTTCAATTACTAATAACTTCATTTCAAGTAACTACCGAGGATTGTACTTAAGTTGCGGCTGTAGAGCAACAAGCACGGGTCTGGTATCTGGCAATGTTATTGTCGATAACTATGCTGGACAAAGCGTGGGGTCGTGGCCCAATGACAATGGGAATTACATGGGTAATATTGGTTCTGGTGCTGGAATCGAGATTTCCGGTCAGGACATGGATTATACCATCGAACACAACTTAATATTTAATAATGGGGCATATGCAACATATGCGGGAGTCTACATTAACGGTTTACAGATGGGAGAAATCACAGAGTCAGAAATTGAGTTTCTCTTTTCAGAAAACATAATTGTAGATAATTACGTTGATGAAAGTTCTTCGAATGAAGGCAGTGCCGGTTTGTCTGTAGGTACAATACGGACCAAGAACTCAGCCAGGGTGACTATTTCAAAAAACTCTATCTTAGGGAACCGGAGCAAGAGCAATTCCGGTGCACAACTAAATCTGATAGCTGAGAGTGCAATTGGTCATAATAATTTCACTGAAAACCTTATCTCAAATAATGTATGTACGAGCGCAGGTAAAGCTGCAGTAGAATTTGGGGGTTGGGGAGGTTACGACTCCTATGGTGGAGCGTTATATACAAATAATAACATCATTGATAATGATTCAGAATATATAGTTAAAATGGGAGTCACCCTAGTCGGTAGTTCAGTAAACATCGGGAGTAATTTTTGGGGCATTACTGACGAGGCTCAAATTCAATCAGCTTTATTGGATTGGTTCGATGATCCCTCTTTATTTATAGGTGCTTACGATCCGCCTTTACAGAGCTTGAATTTGGATGCGCCTATTACTCCCCCTAGGAATGTCGTGTCAGAGAATGAAGGAGATGGTGTGCGACTATCGTGGGAGCCAAATAATGAGGCCGATGTCGCGGGATATCGGATTCATTATGGTACACCGACAGGCTATACTTTTATTAATAGTATCGATGTAGGAAATGTAACAGAATATTACCTGTCCGGGATTTCAGTACATGATTCGATAGCAGTGACTGCTTATGATTTATTGGCAGATTCTAATATCGACCAATATGAAGGGCATGAGAGCTGGTTTACTGTTGCATCATTACCTCCGAACCCACCAACAGACCTTTCAAGTTATTATACAAGCGCAACATCGATTACATTATCATGGGTTTTAAGTAATTCTGACAATATTACTCAATATTTGATCTATAGAGGTCAATCTACCAATCCAACAAATTTGTTAGATACAATAAATGTTACGAATACGTATACTGATATAAACTTAACACACGGAATCACCTATTTTTACAGATTGAGGGCTGTTAACTCAGCGGGTATTAAAAGTGATTTTAGCAATGACGCGGAACTATCTCTTTCTACAACTCTAAATATCCCTAATGAATATTCAGCTATTCAAACTGGTCTAAACGCTGCGGGCACAAATGATACAGTTCTAGTCCAACCGGGCACATACTACGAAAACATCATCTGGCCTGAAACGTATGGAATAAAGCTCCAGAGTGCTGGTGATACAAGCAATACAATTATTGATGGTGGCAACAATGGATCAGTAATCATCATTAATGGTTCTGGATTGACAATTGATTCGACAACAATTATCAGTGGTTTTAAGATTACGAATGGTACGTCAATATTCTATGGTGGTGGGATTGCCATGGATAGTGTAGCGAATCCAATACTGGAGGATTTACTATTTGTTAATAACGCGGCTTACTATGGCGGCGCTTTATCCTGTAAACAAGCTTCTCCAATAATTACGAATGTAGTTGCACGAAACAATACTGCCACAGAGGGTGGTGCATACTATTTCTATGATTATTCAAATGCGACTCTTACAGATGTAGAAGTATCATATAATACGGCGAATAAGGGTGGTGGCATTTTTTGTAATGAATATGCAAGTCCAGTAATTAAACGCGCACAGATCAATAATAACACAGCCTCGTTGGGGGGTGGAGGTATATTTAGTAAGACTAGTGGAAATTTCTCGTTAACTGAATCAGAAGTTAGTTACAATAGTTGTTACGGAGCTGATTGGGGTGAGAACGATGGAGGAGGAGGAATTAGAAGTGGTCCATGGTCAAATCCAACCATCCGTAATACAATTATAAGTAATAATTATTCAGAAGGTTATGGTGGAGGATATAGATGCGCTGCATCTTCTCCAATATTAGAAGATATAACTTTTCTAAATAATACATCTCTTATCCGTGGCGGTGGTTTAAGTCTATATAGTGTGTGTGAGGTAGAATTAAGAAATTCAACATTTATTGACAATTCTTCGAATATGGGTGGCGGACTCAATATTCGAGGAATTCAAGATGCTTCAGTTATAATTGGTAACCAATTTATAAACAATTCAAGTAATACTGGAGGGGCAATTCATCTAGACTATTGTTCTCCAAGCTTTTTGAATAATACCCTATCAAATAATGAAGCAACTGCTCAAGGTGACGGAATATGGTCTATAAGTGCATCTTCAGCATTCAGTCAAAATAACATCTACCGAAATGGTGAGGGGTACTACAATAATTCAGATAATTCAGTTCTTAACCTTGCAAACAATTACTGGGGAGATCCATCAGGTCCTTATCATGTAGCATATAATACAACTGGAATTGGGGATACGACCTCAATGTTTACAAATCCGACTCCCTTTCTGGCAACTCCAAATCTTATAGCTCCACCAATCCCAATCCAAAATGTTGATGTAACTGCTACAGGAAACGATTTTGTCTCAATATCCTGGGAGTCTAGTCCTCTGACAGATCTTGCATCTTACAGGGTATATTATGGCACGGATACCGCTCAATATGCGTATGCTAATAGTATTGATTTGGCAACCCTCGGTAACACTTTCACAATCGATGGACTAGCACTTTCCTCAACATATTATATAGCAGTGACCTGCATAGACACTGCAGATAATGAGAGTTGGTATTCAAATAGAATTGAGGGTGTTACAAGAGCTATTCTTACTCAAAATCTCGATATCGCTGGAGATGAGGATTTATATCATCTCATCACACACGATCCAATAATCACATTCGACTATTTCGATAGTATGGCCGAGACACAAACCAACTACCATGTCCAAATCTCAACAGATTCAACTTTCCTGAGCAATATGATTTGGGATACGGGTGTTGTGGCAAGCGATGCTACTTCTATTCAGTATACTGCAGGAGCGTTGCTCAATGGTGTTAAATACTATCTACAAGCAAAAGTAGCGAGCGGAGCGTTCTGGAGCGAGTGGACAAGCCTTGCTTTTGGTATGAACACAGAACCAAGCACACCTCTCCAGGTATCACTCATCGATGATGAGGTAACCACAGGTGATGTTCTCCTAGAAATATCCAATAGCTCCGATGCTGAGGGAGATAATCTCAGTTATGATTTCAGATTGTATGATGCCAATCAATCAATTCAACTCGATTCAACAATTGCAATGACTGAAGATCCTGAAGGCACCGCTTGGAATGTCCTGACAGCGCTAGAGGACAACGCCCAACATTGGTGGACCGTGCAAGCGTATGATGGATACGAGTACAGTACAATTGCAGGTCCAGGGAGTTTCTTGGTCAACACGGTTAATGACATACCTGCTGCTTTCAGTCTGCTCTTTCCAGGTGAAGATGAAGAAATCACTTCACAATCCCCACTCCTCAGATGGGAACCTTCAGATGACCCTGATCCGTTAGATACAGTAAGTTATGCCCTCTATCTTGATACACCTGAACCCGGGATTGAGACATTTGATCTTGGAACAGATACTTCATATCAAATTGTCACCGATCTTCTGGACAATACGACCTATTCGTGGAAGGTTGTTGCATCAGATGTGAATGGAGAAAGCACGGAGAACACTGGCAGTTACATGAGTTTCAGGGTCAATACTGAAAACGATTTGCCAACTGCGTTTGATCCACTTGCCCCTGAGGATGGTTCGATGGTAACAGATTTGACTCCAACACTTGTTTGGGAACCTTCATCAGATCCAGACGACCCCATGCTTCGAGGAATTGAATCCTCAGAGATAAAGGAAATTGAATCTTCAAATGAGATAATGCTCATAGCGTCATACCAGGTATATCTGGATACAGATTCATTATTTGTGGATACAGAACCAGTAGCGGTTTTTAATCCAGAATATACTCCTGATATGGATCTCATGGAGAATGTCGTTTATTACTGGAAGATTGAAGCCGTTGATGATGATGGAGGTACTCTATTCTCAGATCGATGGAGTTTCTGGACCAATGCAGAGAACGAGGCACCAGTTGGTTTCCACCTCTTTTCACCAATGGTTGATGAGGTATTGACAGTCGTATCTCCGACATTTGTCTGGGAACCAAGTAGTGATCCCGATTTACAGGATGGCTTTGATTACAACCTGGTACTTGGCACTGATCCCGGTAACATGGATACAGTCTGGTCAGGAGCTGATACGAGTCTTACCCTTGAGTGGGAGCTTGACGATAACCAGACTTATTACTGGTCCGTCTTCGCTGAGGACTGGTCAGGTCTCACGACATTCAATATTGGCGGTTACCAGAGCTTCACGGTCAACACTACAAATGATCTACCCGAGTACTTTGAACTCTTGTATCCTGTCTGGGACGAGATGGTAACGAACCTCCAACCAGAGTTTCTGTGGGAAGCTTCCTCTGATCCAGATGATGAGACCCTGCTGTTGAGAAGTAAAGGGAAAGGGCATCTCGCTGATCAATCTGGTTCAGGGAACACCGTTCAAGTGATTACAGGCTATGATTTCTATCTCAGTACCGACTCTATGCTGACAGATGTGGTTCCAATCGAAGTCTTTGGAACGAGCTATTCACCAGATGCTGATCTGACCGAGAACCAGGTTTACTACTGGGCTGTTTCTGCAGTTGATGACTCAGGTGGTGTGACCTTCTCAGATACCGCTTCATTCTGGACGAACAATGTGAATAGCGTTCCTGCAGTGTTTTCCCTACTTACACCAGTGGATGATACTGAGTCCATAATGACTCCAACCTTCACATGGACAATGTCAACAGACGCAGACCTCCAGGATACATTGAACTATACCCTAAGGTATGGGACGGACGTATTCAGTCTAATGGATACTCCTAATGGGTCATTCACCCAGTTTTCATTGACTGAATCCCTCATAGACAATACAGAATATATTTGGCAGGTAGTTGCTGAAGACATCTCAGGTGCAGCATTCGCAACAGAGTTCTCATCCTTCTTCGTGAATAGTGAGAATGATAATCCAGGCCTGTTCAGTCTCATTGCACCCGATAGTGCTTCATGGATAACGAATCTTGATCTAATGCTCGTATGGGAACCAAGTACTGATCTAGAAGGTGCTGATATTGAGTATATCGTCCATTTGGGAACTGATAGTGAATCACTCGATCCTGTTGATACGATCAGTGTCAACTACTATGCCTTAAACGATCTGGAAGATGGTTACTACTACTGGCAGGTTGAAGCTCTTGATAACCTGGAAGGGTCACAGTTATCTGAGATCTGGAGCTTCCTAATCAATGTGAATAATGATCCACCAGATCCTTTTGCTCTTACTTATCCTGAGGCAGACTTGGTACTAACAGAACAGCAACCCACCTTCACTTGGGAGGCATCCAGCTCTGGAGATGCAGGTGATCATACCTCTTATAGAGTAGAGTTAGGAAACAGCGCTGAGAGCATGGTAATGGTCTTTGAAGGTGACAGTACCTTATATACCCCTGAACTGCCCCTTGAGGACAATAGCATCTATTACTGGCGTGTTATTGCTATCGATCTAGCCTTTGCTACCACTGTTAATGAAGGTGGATATCAGAGCTTTGCGGTGAACACTATCAATGATACACCAACTATAGCTGAACTCATCTCTCCTGACTCAGTAGTGGTCCTTTCTGATATACCAACCTTCAGCTGGAATGCCAGTACAGATGTGGATCCCTATGACTCACTTAGCTATGAACTACACTGGTGGACTGATCTAACAGAAATGGATTCGATCCTTACCACTGCAACGAGTGTTAGTCCAGAGACACCCCTGGCTGATGACAACCTCCAGTACTTCTGGAATGTGATCACCATGGATGCAAATGGAGGGATAGCTCACTCAGAAGAGAATACTTTCTGGGTAGACTTCATGCCTGAAGTGCCAGCATCCTTTGCACTGCTTGGACCAGATAGTGCCAGTGCCGGGAATGGAACTCGTCCTGAGCTTACCTGGGCAGAGGCGATCGATCCTGATCCTTTTGATGCAGTTCATTACAGCGTCGCTGTAGCCACTGACTCGCTCATGGAGAATGTTATCTATGAGCAGGTTGCTCACGTTGAGGTCACTATCCCGGAGATAGATCTGGAGAATGATACCAGATACTACTGGCAGGTGAAGGCTATTGATGAGGACTCACTGACAACAGCATCCAGTATCTGGACCTTTGATGTTGGCTATTTGGCAATCGATCAATACGCACAGGTACCAACGGAGTTCGTGCTTGATCAAAACTATCCCAACCCCTTCAACCCAAGCACAACCATCAGATATGGATTGCCGGAAGAGTCGAATGTCTCACTGGTGATATACGATGTACGTGGCCAAGTTGTCCAAACACTTGCATCAGCACATCAATCAGCAGGCTGGTACGATGTGGTTTGGAATGGGCAAACTCAGGATGGTAAGTCCATCAGTACAGGAATCTATTTTGCAAGATTGGTTGCTGGTGATTATAGCCAGGTGATCAAGATGCTATACCTCAAATAGCGGACCACAAATACGAAATGTCAAAGCCCCTGACCTCAGAACTCAGGGGCTTTTTATACACATGTTTCCTATCCAACTCCCGCAACACGCAAAAAGCGCAGATTAACGCGTGACCGGTATGTTACCGGTATGTTGTGGCTGTAAGTGCAATAAAAACAATGGAGGCAAGCGATTAGAAATCGTTTGTTGTATCCAATTCTGATTTGCGGTGTTGTTGTGTTGGTATGGTGTTTGCTTAACGTGTTGGAGGCCCGGAAAGTGTCTCTTATTTTTTAAGCGATCTTGTCCGAATTACTTTGACGACTTACAGGCAAATGAAACTAAGGAGGCTCGTGTGAGAATTCGATTGACC
>Ga0233437_1004206_pt1 | contig 17390 bp, 17 predicted proteins | sample SI_122_August201_FD_182714 | JGI IMG/M metagenome (GOLD analysis project Ga0233437, IMG submission 182714) | Seawater microbial communities from Saanich Inlet, British Columbia, Canada - SI_122_August2016_200_MG | ecosystem: Environmental > Aquatic > Marine > Inlet | place: Canada: British...
TCACCATCCAATAACACTATAGACCAGTTGTTCCAAAGCCAGAGTTGCCATAGGAAAAAAGTCAGCGTCGGGTATAACCAAAACGAAAAATGCGGGGAAAAATTGTTTTTATTGCCGTTTTGGAGAATTTTCCCGCTCAGCCAGGTAAAGAAACCCGCCGCAACCACCACGGTCGCGGTTTCTCGGGCCAACACCGCAAAAGACAATAGTACCGCAGCCATGAGGTTTTTCCGATGCACCAGCATGAGGAGGCTTGAAAGAATCATGAAAAGGGCCAGAGGCTCTGTCAGAAAGCGTCCAGCAGAAACAGCAAATCCCGGGTAAAGAGCAAAAAGAAGACCATACCACGCCGATACCCCAAACCCACTCAGCATCAGACCGCCAACCAAAGCGCACCCTGCAATTGCCGTAAGGTTTATGGCCATCATTACAAAAGGTGTGGTTTCTGGATTTCCTCTGGCAATAATCCATGTAAAAAGGGGCAATAAGATTCGTTGATGGCGCACTAAAGGCGCATCCAAAGTAACCCCAAAGGCAGTTCCCTTGTCGGTGAAAGGATCCAGTGCCAATCTGAAATAAAACTGCCCATCGTACCCGGGTTTGGGATGAACATAATTCTTCCATGGCACCTGTTCAGTGTCACCATCGGTAACCCCATCCGAAAAGCCGTAGAACCCGTAAAGATTGTCGTTTGCCTGGGTTAGCATTATGGCAATAAAGGAAAAATAGATGAGCAATGCTATGGCGGCAACCCCTAACGAAATAGAAACATCTGAAACCCTGAATGGTTTGATGGTGGGTCCAAAATTTTGTTGGGTTTGCTCTTTTGACATTAATTGATGGCAACTACACTGAAAAGGGTGAGGAAAAGCATTGCTTTTGTAAGTACTGCAAAAACGATTTTACGGACTATGTAGGGATAGAATCCCTTGTAGACAAGAAATCAATCCCTTGCGATATGCCCTAAACGCTTGTTATTACTGGTGCCCCCGGCGCGACTCGAACGCACGACTCCCAGATTAGGAATCTGGTGCTCTATCCACCTGAGCTACGGGGGCAGTGGCGTTTCTTTTATCACAACCGTAACGGATGTCAAATGAATTAAATGAAAACGTGAAAAAAATATTGATTTTCTGCTTCAGGTGTTTATACTATGCAGTTCTATGTCGAATCTGGCGTAGATCTACCGTATAAGATGGACAAAAAGTTTTCCCCTTTCAAGTGGGGGTGTAGCTCAGTTGGGAGAGCGGTACGTTCGCAACGTACAGGCCAGGGGTTCGAATCCCCTCATCTCCACCATTATCGTTGATGGAAACAATGGCATGACCACGAGAGCGGCAAATATAGAGCGAAAGACCAGAGAGACCGAGATTTCCCTGAAACTCAATCTCGACAGTACAGACCCGTCGACGGTAGATACCGGAATTCCTTTCATAAACCACATGCTGGATTTAATGGCGACCCACGGTTTCATGCAGCTGGTATTAAAGGGCCGCGGTGATACGGAGATTGACGACCACCACACGGTTGAGGATCTGGGAATTTGCCTGGGATTGGCCCTTAAGCAGGCACTGGGCAAAAAAGAGGGGATAAGCCGGTATGGGGAAGCGACCGTTCCCATGGATGAAACATTGGCTCGGGTCGTCCTGGACATCTCCAACCGACCATTTCTCGCCTATCGGGTTAATTTCAAAAAGAATACCACCGGATCCTTCGATCTGGGTCTGATCAAAGAATTTTTTCGGGCCTTGACCCTTAACGCCGGAATCACACTGCATATCGATCTCCTTTCCGGGGAGGAACCTCACCACATTTCTGAGGCTGTCTTCAAAGCATTTGGAAAAGCTTTGGACCGGGCCACCCGATTGGAAAGTCGAATAAAGGGAAAGTTGCCCTCCACAAAGGGGCTCCTTTAGCATTTTGACTCATCCCTAAATCCGAAATCGCATTTTCAGGCGAGGCTCCCATGTTTGAAAAAACTTTCCGAAAGCCTGGACGTCAATGGTTATGGTTCCCCATGTTGTTTTGTGTCCTTTTGGTTTGGGGCTGCCATAAAGACACAAAACCAAAACCTACCGCATATCAGACCCGTTTACACCAGGAGATAAAAAAAGTCGTGGTCACGGGCTTTCGCGCCGCGATGACCGAAGGGCCGGGACCGAACCTTGTTGAAAATCCCATAACCGGCACTTCGTTTCTGGCCGAACCCGTGCCTGAAGATGTGGTAAGGCAGATGAACAAAGTCTTATTCAGTGACCTCATGGAGGGGAAGCAGTGGACACTGGTATCTCCCGGCCAGGCCAGGGGTGTGTTGGCAAGTATCATTGACGGGGACAAAAAAATGGAAAAAACCCCGCGGGAAATGCTGCAGTCCCTGGGAAAAACCTTCGAAGCCGATGCGGTTCTTACCGGCCGTATTTATCGTTGGCAGAAACGCGTTGGCAGTGATTTCGCGGTGGACAGACCCGCGTCGGTATCATTTGATCTCGTTCTGGTACGACCCTCAAACGGGGCCATTTTGTGGCGCAGCCATTTTGACAAAACACAGCAGTCTTTATTTGCGGATCTTTTTGATTTTGATACCTATGTGAAAAGCGCCGGACGATGGCTGACAGCCGAAAAACTGGCCGATATCGGTCTGGAAAAACTCATTAGGGAAATGCCAGGGATCCCAAAACCCAAAAAAGAAGGGGAAAAGGAAACCAGTGCTGATCATTCCGGCAATTGATATAAAAAATAGTAAATGCGTCAGGCTCAAACAGGGCCGCATGTCCGATGAGACCATATTTTCAGACAAGCCTGAAGAGATGGCAAGGAAATGGTTTGAATGCGGCGCCAAAAGACTTCATCTGGTGGATCTGGACGGCGCGGTCAGTGGACAGCCCGTCAATCAAAAAACCATCAGCCGAATTGTTGAGGCGGTTCCCATTCCCGTGGAGCTGGGCGGGGGTGTGCGGGACATGGCGACGCTTCGTGCGTACTTTGATCTCGGGCTTCAATATGTTATTCTGGGGACAGTGGCCCACAAAAATCCGGACTTTGTCAAGGAGGCCTGCCGTTTGTACCCCGGTCGAATCATTCTGGGCATTGATGCGCGAAACAACCGTATTGCGGTAGAGGGGTGGACAGAAGAAATAAACCTAACCCCTGAAGCCCTTACCAAACGGTTTGAAAATGATGGCCTGGCGGCGATTATATACACGGACATCAACCGAGACGGTATGAGAACCGGCTGCAATGTGGAAGCAACCGGAGCCCTGGCCAGAACAACGAACATTCCGGTCATCGCTTCCGGCGGGATTTCTGAGATGGATGATGTGTTAAAAATCCTTCCCCTGGCAGCAGACGGGGTTATGGGTTTTATTACCGGACGAGCCCTTTACGATGGCAGCCTTGATCTTGCCGCCGCCATAAAAGCATGCCAATAATGCGCAAAGAACAAAATCTGCCAAAATGCCGGGTTGACATTTTGCCGACGCGTCATAATGTTGGAAATATGTGATTGCAATACAAAACCGAACATTTATAATTGTTCGGCCACGATCACAGGTAGGTCTTATGTCACTTGAGGAAAAAATCGTTGAAGATCTGAAGAAAGCCATGAAAGAAAAGGATGTCGTTCGCCTTTCCTGTATGAGAATGCTGAAGACCGCACTTAAAAATCTACAGGTAGACAAACAACGGAAGTTGAAGGACGAGGAGATTCAAGGAGTCATTTTCTCCCTGATTAAGAAGGGTAAAGAGTCTGCAAAAGAGTTCAGAAATGCGGGTCGGGAGGATATTGCCCTTAAAGAAGAAACAGAGGTGGCGATTTTTTATGGCTATATGCCCCAGCAGTTGACGCCGGAGGATATTGAAAAGACACTGAGGGAAATAATCCTGGAATTATCCGCTGAAAAGCCCTCGGACCTGGGAAGGGTTATGAAAACAGCCATGCCGAGGATGGCAGGAAAAGCCCAGGGCAAGGAGGTTAATGAAATTGTCAGAAGGTTGCTGGCCGGAAGGTCTGCATAAAAAGGGGTTTGAAATTTCGTTGATGAGGCCTGTACGGTAGAACAATCCCGTCGGGCATTTTTATGCTTAACAGATCGCGTATTGAACGCTTTTTTTGCGGCAACAAATGAAGAACAACCCATGATAAGTTACCAGTCCGCCAAAGAGGAGATAAAGCAGGCAGCCGATATCGTTTCGGTTGTGGGCCAGTTTGTTCAACTCAAAAAGGCAGGGAAAAATTTTGTGGGGCTTTGCCCTTTTCATGGAGAAAAGGCGCCTTCTTTCACGGTCAGCCAGGATAAGCAGATGTTCCATTGCTTCGGATGCAAGCAGGGAGGGGATGTCTTTGCTTTTTGGATGGCGTATCACAGTCTCAGTTTTCCCGAAGCGCTGAGTGATCTGGCGGAAAGATACAATGTACAGCTGCCCGAGAAGCATTTCACGGCAGAAGAAAAAAAGAAAGCGGATTACAGAGAAACACTTTACAAGATCAACGAACTGGCGACCATCTATTTTCAAAAAGAGTTGGCGCATCCGGCTAAGGGAAAACCCGGCCGTGACTATTTCAAAAGGCGGTCCATCTCCCATAGCATTATAGAAGAATTTCACCTGGGCTATGCGCCGAAAGGGTGGGATGGCTTGAAGCAGTTTCTTCTGAGCAGAAAAGTATCGCTAGAAACGGCTTTTGCTGCAGGCGTCCTTAAACGGAGCGATAAGGGGCACTATTACGATCTGTTCAGGGAAAGGGTGATGTTTCCCATAATGGATTTGACCCAGAAAAAGCGGGTCATCGGTTTTGGTGGAAGAGTCCTTGATGATACTTTGCCAAAATATGTCAACACGCCTGAAACCCCGCTTTTTCACAAGGGCACGTGCCTTTATGGTTTTGACGCTTCCAGAAAAGCCATTCGAGAGACGGGGCGTGCCATTGTGGTAGAAGGCTATATGGATTGCCTGGCCCTCAGAAAACATGGGCTGAAGGAGGTGGTGGCAACGCTGGGAACCGCACTCTCTGAGACCCCCGTTCGAAAGCTCAAAGGGATCGGAAAAGAGGCGGTTGTGGTCTTTGACGCTGACGAAGCCGGAAAAGCGGCCGCCTTGCGGACCTTGCCTATTTTCCTGAATGAACGGCTTTCGGCAAGGGCCGTCATCTTGCCCAAGGGGCACGATCCTGACAGCTTTATTAACAACAACGGTCAGGAGGCTTTCTCGAAACTTCTGGACACCGCCCCATCGCTGTTTGATTTCTATATGGATCACAAACTTGGGCAAGACCCTGAAAACATTGATCGCAAAGTCGACATTCTGGAAGAAATACTCCCCATTCTGGCAAAGGTGCGCAATGAAACCCAACGGGCTTTGTACATAAAAAGGCTCTCTGAAAGAACCGATATTGGGGAATCCGTAGTCATTTCCGCGTTAAAGGGCGTCAAACAATCCTCGGGGAAAAGTCGCCTCAAACAAGAAATAAAAGGCCAATTTGCATCCGCGAATGCAAACAAGCCTTTAAGAGAAATTCAACTTCTCAATCTTTTGTTGCATTATCCTCAAACGGTTGCCGACCTGAAAGGCCATCACTGTAGGAGGCTAATTTCCGACCCCATGATCCGCAGGATTGTGGATGTCATCTTTGACGGGTGTGGAAAGGCAGATGAGATGACCTTTGAGACCATCCAGGAACGTCTTAATCACAATGGGGACCGGGTATGGCTTCGGGAATTTGCATTTCGCCCTTCTTTCTGTTCGGATCGGGAAATAAAACAGGCAATACGGGAGTTTACAGAAGATGCACAGGAAAAGATGATAGCGGATTCATTAAGAAAGGCCAAGGGAGACCTGCGGGCCATAAACGAAATTTTAAAAATGAAAGTACAGGCCGCCGGTCGGCCCTTTGGAAAATGAATCATTCAGGAGGCCATATGATGGATAAAAGCACAGACATGGTCAATCTCAAGAAGTTGATCACCACGGGAAAAAACAAAGGCTATGTGACCTTTGAAGAGCTGAATGACGACCTGTCTGAAGAAATCATTTCCTCAGAAGAGCAAATCGATGACCTGATGATGATGTTTGAAGAATTGGACATCATGGTCATTGATGAAAACACCAAAAAGAAGATTGAAAAACGCAAAAATGCCAAGAAAGAGAGGATTAAACAGGAAGACAAAAGTGCGTCCTCCTTTGATCTGGCCGACTCAACGTCGCGAATTTCAGACCCGGTCAAGATGTATTTAAAAGAAATGGGCCGTATTTCACTGCTGACACGAGAGGGAGAGGTGGAAATTGCCAAGCGGATTGAGGCCGGCGAAAAGGCGGCCCTGGAAGCCCTGTTAACCTGCGGCATCGGTGTGGAACATATCATCATACTGGGGGATCGCCTCAAGGAAACGGAAGTCAAGCTCAAAGATGTCATCAATGATCTGGAAGACGACGACAATTTCATGCAGATGGGTGAAAAAAGGGAATCGCTGATCCACCTGATCGATAAAATCCATGAACTCAATGCGAGCATTCGCCATAAGCGGCGTGAAATGGCAAAAAGAAGCTGTTCGGAAGAAACCCGCAATATGCTGAATGCTCAGGTCAACGAAGATCAAAAAGATATTATGTCGGTGGTGAGTACTTTCAGCCTTGAAAAAAGGCAGCTCGAAAACATGCTGGAGAGTTTTCGCGAACTTCTGAAAATCGTTGAAACCGCTGATGGGAATGTTGCTGAGTGCATGCTGGAGGCGGGTGGAAAGCCCATTAGCTATTTGAACCGATGCATCGCACAAATTCCCGAATCGGCCAGGGATGATGATGTCATTGATCCCATAAATTTGAAAAAGTGTGAACTCATCGCGTTGAAGACCAAAGCCGACGCATCGCGACGGGTGATCGGGCAGGTCAAAGAAAGAACCAGCCTGACACCCAGGGAATTGAAAGCCGAACTGGAACGGGTGGAAAGAAGTCTTGAAAAAGCCAGCCGGGCAAAGTCGGAATTGATTCAGGCCAACCTGAGACTGGTGGTCAGTATTGCCAAAAAATATACCAACCGCGGGCTCATGTTTCTGGATCTCATCCAGGAAGGCAATATCGGTTTGATGAAGGCCGTGGACAAATTTGAATACCAGCGGGGGTATAAATTCAGCACCTATGCCACCTGGTGGATACGCCAAGCCATTACCCGTGCCATTGCCGACCAGGCCAGAACCATCCGCATTCCGGTCCATATGATTGAGACCATCAACAAACTCATGAGAACCTCACGGTATCTGGTTCAGGAGCACGGGCGTGAGCCCACATCCGAAGAGATCGCTGAGAAGATGGAATTTCCTTTGGACAAAGTGAGAAAGGTCCTGAAAATTGCCAAAGAACCCATCTCCCTCGAAACCCCCATCGGAGAAGAAGAAGACAGTCATCTGGGAGATTTTATAGAAGACAAGAATATCCTCTCACCGGGAGATGCCGTGGTCAATTTTGGTCTGGCCGAACAAACCAGGAGGGTCCTGACCACCCTGACACCGAGGGAAGAAAAAGTCCTTCGCATGCGGTTCGGCATTGGTGAAAAAGCGGACCATACCCTGGAAGAAGTGGGAAGGGATTTCAGCGTAACCCGAGAACGCATTCGACAGATAGAAGCCAAAGCCCTTAGAAAACTGAGGCATCCCAGCCGAAGCAGAAAGTTGAAAAGCTTTATGGATAATAACTGATTTAAACCCTTCTGGTTGTGCCGCTTTTTGCTTGACAAATTCTGACTGGATGCTCATTCTATAAAGATTGGCTGCTGCAAAATCATGGCACCGCTCCTAATAAGGGCGGAATGATGCCGCTAAGGCAGCCTGCATCTGGAGGGCCCATAGCTCAGTTGGAAGAGCCACCGGCTCATAACCGGTAGGTCCCTGGTTCGAACCCAGGTGGGCCCACCATAAACCATAATCTTGCAGTCTTTGTGTGTTCATGCCCTCTACCATTTTTAAACGGATGTTTTACCCAAATCGGGAATAAAGATTTCAGGAAGGGCGTATCCTCAAGCAGGATACGCCCTTTACCTTTTCTAAAAGGGAGCCAAAAGCAGGTTTTGCGATGATACCAACATTGGGAGATTTTCTGCGTCTGATTGAGCGCATTGCGCCCACAAGGCTGGCAGAACCTTGGGACAATCCCGGTCTTCAGATCGGGGATTCAGGGCAGAAGATTAAAAAGATTTTTTCTTCTCTGGATCCCACCCTCGATGCCCTAATGAACGCTTCCGAAACCAATGCTCAGGTCCTTTTCACCCATCATCCTCTGATCTTTAAATCTATTTCCCATATCGAAATCAACGCCTACCCCGGGCAAATCCTGGCCCGGGCCGCACGAAAAAATATCTCCGTTGTGACCGCGCATACCAATCTGGATGTTGCCAAGGGCGGCATAAACGATATCCTGGCAAATCTTATGGGGCTCCAAAATGTCGAAGTTCTACAACCTCACGACAAAGAGCCCGGGGTAGGCCTCGGAAGGGTTGGAGATTTACCGGAGCCTACAGACCTTTTCAGCCTTGCAAAGACTGTTATAAACAAGCTTGGCGCTGATCATATTCGTCTGATGGGTCAAAAAAAAGAGAGCGTCCGGCGCATTGCCGTGGTTGGCGGTTCAGGCGGCAGCCTCACATCATCCGCTGCAGGAAACGGCGCTGACGTACTGATTACAGGGGATGTTGGCCATCACGCTGCACTGGAAGCAAAATCCCTCGGCATTGCCCTTATTGATGGCGGGCATTTCCATACGGAAAAAACTGCATTTAATATTTTTTGTAAGCACTTGGAGGATTTTTTTAGAAAAGGAGGTTGGGAAGTTGGGATCGAAACGGATTGCGCCCAAATGGATCCAATCTGGATGACGTCCGGCATGTGAGAGGCAGGAAAATTTGACGGGACTGCTTAAAGCCAACTGCTCCAAAAACCACAAACGCGTCGAATGAGTTAAGAGGTGAGAACATTGGAAAAAACAATGAAACTTTTGATCGGTCTTCAGGCTTGTGACATTCTCATAAAGGAGAAGCTGGGCCAAAAAGAACGGGGCCCGGCGGCGGTACGGAAGCGCGAAGAGGATCTGGCAGCAGCGGAAGCCCTACTGCAGGAAGAAATGGACAAGTTAGACTCCCACGACAGCCTGCGCAGGGAAACCGAACGGGAAATTCAAGACCTGGATGAACATTTGAAAAAGGCTGAGGTGAAATTATCCAGTATCGCATCAAACAAGGAATATAAGGCAGCGCTCAAGGAGATTGAGGGAATCAGGCACGAAAAAGAGGCACTGGAGACGGCTGTTATTGAACTGATGGAGCGGAAAGATGCATTGGTGAGCGCTTGTGACGATAATCGAAAAAATGCCGAGACCATGAAACAGCAGTTTGACCAGGACCGGAAGCAGATACTGAGAGACATGAAAATTCTGGATAAGGATCTTAAAAAGCTTGAAAAGGAGCGTAAACGTTGCTGTAAAGCAACAGAGGGATCGCTTTTGAAAAAATATGACATGCTGAAAGACCACAAAGGCGGTATTGCCATTACCCCGGTTACCAAAGGGGTGTGCCAGGCATGTCGCATGGCGATCCCGCCTCAAAAGTTCAACGAGCTGATCCGTGGGGACAAACTCATGACCTGCCCCACTTGTGCACGGATCATGTATTGGGGAGAGGATGAACGTTATCAGGAACCTTAAACCGTATTCCATATGTTAACCCGGGTATGCCGAAGTAAAACAAATGACCGCCGCTCATGTCATTGACAGGGGGGAGGAAAGTCCGGGCTCCACAGGACAAAGCGCTGGGTAACGCCCAGTCCCGGCGACGGGAAGGATAGTGCAACAGAAAGGAAACCGCCTCTGATAAGGACGCTCAGGTGTTCTAAAGGGGTAAGGGTGAAAAGGTGAGGTAAAAGCTCACCAGTTCCGTCGGCGACGGCGGAAGCTTTGTAAACCCCGCCTGGAGCAAGACCAAATAGGGGAACGTTAAGGGTGGTCCGCTCGAGTTCCCGGGTAGGTCGCTTGATCTCGTCGGCAACGGCGAGGCTAGATGAATGGCCATTGTTTCGAAAGTGGGTGACCCTTTCGAAAAACAGAACCCGGCTTACGGATTGCTTCGACATACCCGGGTCGGCGTATGGAAAACCGTTTACGGTTGAAAAAAGATACTTCTTGAATCGGGAGGGGGACAAATTCCATGTTTGTCATCGGAAATTTTCTGGCTGCCATCGCTAAAATACTCGATATCGCTTTAACCCTGTACATGTGGATCATTATCGTCCGGGCCTTGGTTTCCTGGGTCAACCCGGATCCCCACAATCCTATCATACGCTTTTTGAACACCGTCACGGAACCGGTGCTCTATCGGGTCAGAAGGCGGCTGCCCATCAGTTTCGGAGGAATCGATTTTTCACCGATCCTCGTACTTCTGGTCATTGTTTTCGTGCAATCCTTCCTGGTGCGAAGTCTCGCGGAAATGGCGATGCGAATGGGAGGGTAGTGAGGTTGCCGGGGAAAGACGTGGAAAATCCCGTGGGAGCTGTGATACGGGTAAAGGTGTTGCCCCGTTCTTCAAAAACTGAGATTGCGGGTAAGGCAGACGGCGTTTACCGGATAAAACTCACAGCCCCTCCCGTAGACGGAAAGGCCAACAAAGCGCTTATTAATTTTCTCGCCAAAAAAACAGGCCTTCCCAAGAGAAACTTCCAAATCGTTTCAGGGGAACATTCAAGGAACAAGATCATCCGCATCCACAGGGTCACTTCTGAAGATGTCATGAAATCCCTCAGAGACTCAGGCGGCCGTTTAATGGGGTGACGCCACATGGAGAGAAACTTGGGCTTCAGAGAGCAATCGGCAAATCTTTTTTTCTGGCATTTGATCCGTAAAGAGCGCATCGATATCCCGCAGATTGCAGAGGCGCACCATGGCCTCACGGCCGAATTTCGTGTGGTCCGCCGCCAGGTAAACCTTTCGTGAATTTGAAATGATGGTTTGTCCCACGCCAACCTCCTGAAAATCAAAGTCCAGCAGGCACCCATCTGAATCGATCCCACTCACACTGATGATGCCGAAATCGATCTTGAACTGCCGGATAAAGTCAACGGTTGCTTTTCCTGTAATACCCCTGTCCCGACTCCGGACCATGCCGCCCGCCACAATGACCTGAAAGTTTTCATTTTCACTCATAATGGTAGCCACGTTCAGGTTGTTCGTGATGATCCTGAGCCCCTGGTGGTGGATCAGGGCGTTGGCGACCTCCTCGGTGGTGGTTCCAATGTCGATAAAAAGGGAGGCGTTATCCGGGATCTGCGTAGCAAGCAAGCGGGCAATGCTTCTTTTTTCCGGCATGCACATCACTTTTCGTGTGGTATAGGCAGCGTTTTTTACGCTGGAAGGGAGACCGGCCCCCCCGTGATGGCGTTGTAGGTATCCGGCCTGGGTCAGTTCGTTGATATCCCGACGTATGGTCTGTGGTGTCACCGAAAAATTTGTTGACAGGCTCTCGATTGAAATAAATCCGAGAGACTTGACAAGATCAACGATTTTCCTTTGACGGAGAAGAACCGATTTTCCGCGGACTTTATCAGCGTCATTGACACGCCGTATTTTTTCCGACATTTCAGAACCTCCCTGGCTAGAGATGGTCATCTCAATATCAGGCCTTGAAAAAATTTTTCACAATCGAAACTTTTATCTTTGTGGATAATACAATGGCTTTTGAATTGTTCTGAGCCTACTTTTTTGCAAAATGATTTTCGCTATCGAAACCAAATTACAAGAAAATGTATGAAACCGCAACTTTTTTGTTGACAATAACGTGCCTCTAAATTAAAAAAATAATGGCTATTGGCTCAACTGTCATTGCCTTTGAGGGCAATGACTTTCTCCATTCCGCCACTTCAGACAGGAGGCATTCGTTGCACACTCAGGCGCTCATCATTGGTGGGGGTGTTACCGGCACCGGTCTCGCCAGGGATCTGGCACTGCGAGGGGTGCGGGTCCTGGTGGTTGAACAGGGGGATATCAATGCGGGTGCCTCGGGCAGAAACCACGGGCTGCTGCACAGCGGTGGACGTTACGTTTCCACTGACCCGGAAGCAGCAAAAGAGTGTCACCGGGAAAATGAAATACTGAAAAGGGTGGCACCCCACTGCATTGAGGACACGGGCGGACTGTTTGTGGCCGTTGAGGGCGATGATGAAACCTATGCCGCCGAATTTCCGTTCCTTTGCCGGAAATGCGGCATCCCCTGCCTGCCCGTTGATCCCCAAAACGCCAGAGATCTTGAACCTTCCCTTTCCAGCAGAATCATTACCGCATACCGGGTGGATGATGCAGCGATCGATCCTTTTAAAATCTCCCTTGAAAACATAGCCCATGCTCAAAAACTGGGCGGAACACTTCTGTGCAATACCCGGGTGGTCAGCGTGGAAAAAGAAAACCATTCGATCAAAACGGTCCGTCTGGCCAATGTGTACACCGGTAAAGAGACGATTGTTCAACCGGAGCAGGTGATCAACGCCGCCGGACCCTGGGTGGGGAAGGTGGCGGCGCTGGCAGGGCTCAAAATTGAGATGCTCTATTCCAAAGGGACCCTGCTTGTGACCGCACACAGGGTTACGGGCCAGGTGGTGAACCGGCTGCGCAGCCCCGGAGACGGGGATATTCTTGTCCCGGGCGGAACCGTCTCACTTCTGGGCACCACCTCCGTCAGAATCGACTCCCCCGACCTGATCACCCCCACCATTAAAGAGGTGGATCTGATTGTGAATGAAGGATCAAGAATGATCCCCACCTTGAAAGGCATTCGCTATATCCGGTCCTATGCCGGCGTGCGGCCGCTTCTGAAAATGGATTCAACGCTGGATGACCGTTCCGTAAGTCGTGGGTTCACCCTGCTGGATCACAGCTGCGACGGTCTTGAAAATTTTGCCACCATCCCTTCGGGAAAATTAACCACCTTCCGTTTCATGGCGGAGAAAACCGCCGATCTCATATGTGAAAAACTGGGCATCCATGCGCCGTGCCTGACCCGCACGGAACCCCTCCCGGCCTCTTCTTACGGAAAATGGACCGAACCGGCCCTGGGACCGAAACACTGGTTCGGAAACCCTAATAACGACCCGATTCTCTGTGAGTGTGAGATGGTGCCTGAAAGCACCGTAAATAACATTGTCAGGTCCATCAAGGAAAAAGACGGGAATCTCAGCCTGCAGACCATCGGCCTTCGAAGCCGGGTGGGAAAGGGGGCCTGCCAGGGAACACTCTGTGGAAAACGGGTTTCGGCATTTCTTGAGGAGGGCGGTCACATAAAAGAGTATGACGGCCTCCATGATATCCGGGATTTTTTGCAGGAACGGTGGACCGGCGAACGTCCGGTACTGTGGCACGGTCAGATGATGCAGGCAGAACTCAAAGAAGCCCTTTATTGCGGGGCTTTTGATCTGGAGATGGATGGGTGATGGTCACAGCGATGATGTCCAAAGATGCCGCATTAGGATGTGATCTGGCCGTCATCGGCTGTGGTCTTTCCGGCATGGCAGCGGCACTTTTTGCTGCTGAAAAGGGATTTTCCACGGTTCAGGCCGGCGTCTCAGGCGGATTGATTTTTGCCAGCGGTCTCCTGGATGTCATGGGAAACCACCCCATTGAAGCGGGACATGGATGGGTCGACCCATGGGCCGCCATTGATGCGGTTTCAAATGATATCCCGGGTCACCCCTATGCCCGGCTTACGCCTGGCATCATAAAAGAATCACTCTCCAAGGTGGTTTCTTTTCTGGGGAAAAATAACCTTTCTTATGTGAAAAGCGGCGAAAATAATTCCGAGCTTATGACCCCGCTTGGTACCACCAAAACCAGCTACTATATCCCTCAAACCATGTGGGAAGGGGTTTCGGCACTCAAGGAAAAACGTCCGGGCCTCGTCGTTGGTTTTGACGAATTGAAGGATTTCAGTGCCGCCCGTGTGGCACGAGGATTGATGGGCCAATGGTCCGGCCTCCGCTGGCGGAACATCAGCTTAAAGGGAATGGTAAAAACATCCTCTCTTGTTTCCGGTGATATCCTGGCCCGGGACATGGAGACGGCCGGTAATGTGAAAAACCTGGCCAGTCTGATACGCCCGCATCTCAAGGATGCTGAAACCGTCGGCTTACCGGCCATCCTAGGAATGAAACGGCCCCAGGAAATCATTGAGAAACTCTCCCTCGAACTGGGGGCAACAGTGTTTGAAATTCCCACAACGCCCCTTTCCGTTCCCGGCCTCAGATTAAATGAGGCGTTCACGCAGGGGCTGGCGGAAAAGGGCGTCAAGCTGTTTTTTCCTGAAAGAATCCTTTCGTGGGAGAAAGAGGACGACGGCGCCTTTTTGCTGGCAATGGGCCAGGGCCCGCAAAAGAAATGGATCAGGGCTGAAGGGGTCATCCTGGCAACGGGACGGTTCTGGGCCCATGGGCTCAGGGCCGATCGGGACCGGATCCGGGAACCCCTCTTTGATCTTCCGGTTCATCAGCCGGAAAAGAAAGATGAATGGCATCGAGAAAATTTCCTGGATTTGCGGGGACACCCGGCCAATCGGGCCGGCCTGGAGATCGATGACCAATTCCGCCCCCTTAACCGTTCGGGTGAGCCGGCATTGGAAAAGCTGTTTGCAGCGGGTTCCATACTGGCCCATCAGGACTGGATGCGAATGAAATGCGGTTCAGGTCTGGCCATCAGCAGTGCTTATGCGGCAGTTGCGGCATTTTCGAATATGAGGCGTTGAGGCGTTAACCTCTTCTTACGCTTTGAAATGATTGCAGTACAAAGACTGTTTTGATATATATATAAATTGCCTTCGTGATCCAGGCGGTAAAAAACTCAAATAGTGCGAGGATGCGTTTATTATGTCCTTATCTTTAGAGGGAATTACCAAAAAGGTTGGCCGGGAAACCCATATCAGCGACATCAGTCTCTCCTTTGAACCCGGCTCCCGCAATATCCTGCTCGGCCGAACCCTGGCCGGCAAGACATCCCTTCTTCGATTGATGGCAGGCCTCGACCGGCCCACTTCCGGGCGGGTGCTGGTAGACGGGGCAGACGTTACGGGCAAGTCCGTTCGGAAACGGAGCATTGCCATGGTATACCAGCAGTTCATCAATTACCCCTCCCTGACTGTCTATAAAAATATTGCCTCGCCGTTAAAAATTGCCAAAGTCTCAAAACCGGAAACGGATCAGCGGGTGCGCGCCACTGCAGAAATGCTCCACATTGATGGCCTCCTCGATCGCCTCCCCAGCGAGCTTTCCGGCGGTCAACAGCAGCGTGTCGCCATTGCCCGGGCCCTGGTGAAAGAGACGGATCTGCTCCTGTTGGATGAGCCATTGGTGAACCTGGACTACAAGCTGCGAGAAGAGTTGCGGACTGAACTGCACGATATTTTCGAGGCGCGCCGGGCCATCGTGATCTATACCACCACCGAACCGGCAGAGGCCCTGATGTTAGGGGGCAATATTGTGGTCATTGACGAAGGCCGCGTTCTGCAGACCGGCCCCACGCCTGAAGTTTACCATCACCCGTCGACCGCCAAAGTGGCGGAGGTCTTCAGTGATCCGCCCATCAACTTCCTGAAAGGGTCGGTTCAAAGCGACACGGCTCGAATGGGGCAGAATATTGAACTGCCGTTGGAAGGCCACATGAAATCACTTTCTGACGGAAAGTATACCTTCGGGGTCCGTTCCAACCATCTTTTTCTGTCCGAAAGAAACAAAAAGAATGTAAAAATTCCGGCCAGAGTCGAATTGGCGGAGATTAACGGGTCCGAAACATTCATTCACGCAGACTATGACGGCTTCCGGATGGTAGTTCAGGAAAACGGGATCCGCCCCGTTCGGATTGGCGCCGAAATAGCCATATATGTCAACGCGTCCTCTTTTTTTGTGTATGATGAGGCAGGGGCTCTGATTGCGTCACCTTCTCATAAAGCGCTTGCGACTGACTGAAATAGGAGATCGACATGGCTCAGATTGAGTTGAATGAAGTCGCACACAGCTACCTGCCCAAACCCGGGGGAGATTCGGATTATGCCCTGAAACGGATCCACAATGTGTGGGAGGATGGGGTGGCGTGCGCCTTGCTGGGTCCCTCGGGCTGCGGAAAGACGACCCTGCTCAACATTGTTTCCGGCCTGCTGGCCCCCAGCAGAGGACGGGTCCTCTACGATGGGAAAGACGTAACAGCTTTACCCCCTGAAAAACGGAACATCGCCCAGGTCTTTCAGTTTCCGGTGCTATACGACACCATGAGTGTTTTCAACAACCTCGCATTTCCTTTGCGAAATCGGGGGATTAATGAAGTCGCGGTCAAAAAACGTGTCCTGGAAATCGCCGAAATCCTTGACTTGACCCCGTTTCTCAACAAGCGGGCTGCGGGGTTGGCCGCCGATGCCAAACAGAAAATCTCATTGGGCCGTGGGCTGGTCAGAAGCGATGTGGCGGCCATCCTTTTCGATGAGCCGCTGACGGTTATCGATCCGCAGATGAAATGGCGCTTGCGGCGCAAGCTCAAAGAAATCCACGAGGAATTAAAGCTGACCTTCATTTATGTAACTCATGATCAGGTTGAAGCATTGACATTTGCCGATCAAGTGGCGGTGATGTTCGAAGGAGAAATGGTACAGATCGGCTCGCCCCAGGACCTTTTTGAAAATCCGGAACACAAGTTTGTGGGTTACTTCATCGGGAGCCCGGGAATGAACTTCCTGGAATGTACCATAGAGGGGAACCAAGCAAGGGTTGACGGCATAGGCATTGACCTGGACGAGGAAACGGCGGCAGAAGGATGTAAAGCCAAAGGGAAATTGGAACTCGGTATACGGCCCATGTATCTGGAGTTACATGCGGGGTCCGGCGACGGAAGGGTCAAAGCCGAGGTCAAGGGGATTGAAGATCTGGGCAGTTACAGGGTTGTGACCCTCGGGCTGGCGGATCAAACCTTGAAGGCCAGACTGCCCGAAGACAAACCGCTTCCCGAGGGCGAAGTTTGGCTTGCCTTCCCGCCGAAATGGACCAAGCTGTTTGCAGATGAACGGTTGATTAAATGAGAGGGGTTTAAAGTTCGAAGTTTAAGGTTTAAAGTTTAAGGTTACAGGTTTTTCAATGGTCAATCGTCAGTCGAAAATCGTCAATCACAAGGGGTAACCTTATGGAAAAATGGCCAAATAACAGGGCCTGGTGGCTGGTGCTGCCGGTTTTTGTCATCGTCGCCTTCAGCGCCATCATTCCCTTGATGACCGTGATTAATTATTCGGTCCAGGATATCTTTGGGCCGGGACAGTCTGTTTTTGTCGGCACCGAGTGGTTCCGGGAGATGCTGGCCGACAAGCGCCTGCATGATGCCCTGTGGCGCCAATTTCTCTTCTCCGG
>Ga0233437_1004209_pt1 | contig 17378 bp, 13 predicted proteins | sample SI_122_August201_FD_182714 | JGI IMG/M metagenome (GOLD analysis project Ga0233437, IMG submission 182714) | Seawater microbial communities from Saanich Inlet, British Columbia, Canada - SI_122_August2016_200_MG | ecosystem: Environmental > Aquatic > Marine > Inlet | place: Canada: British...
AGGCTATGCAGCTACGTTGAAAATCCCCCTGGGGCCTGCCATGAGCCGAAGCCCTGAACGTAGTGAAGGGGAAGCCGAAGGATATCTTCGGGTGGCTGTGCGAGAGAACGAAAGCCGCAAATCGTTAGACGAAAATCGCACCCGGATTGTGCGCGGCCCCAAGATGACCTCCTACTTGCTCTCTAAAGATCAGGGATTAGTAGAATTGCCCTTCGAAGAGCTGCCCGTCTACGCCGAGAAGATTGACAAAGCGATTGCGCTGGAAACCTACGTGGATGAAGACCAGCACGGCTGGCCGGTCACTAAAGCCTGGGAAACTGAAGTTTTGGATCGCATCAATGCCCTTTTGCCCGTACTCAACGGGCGGCGCGGCTTATTGCCCCCGCAGGCTGTGCGCGCTGTGGGGATGGCCCGGGCGCTGCTGGACGGCGAAAAAGGGGTGTTTGGGGTCATGGAAATGGGGGTAGGCAAAACCCCTATTTCGCTGGCCGTGCGCGAATTAGTAAGAACGAAGAAACCCATTGGCCTGACAGTAGCCCTTTGCCCTCCACACTTGTTGAAGAAATGGAAACGAGAAGCCAAACGATTGATCCCGGACGCCACCGTAGTTTATCCCCAGGGAAACGGGGCAGAACGATTGGCGCAAGTGCAGCGCATGATAGCGGGCCTGGAAGCGGGTCAAAGAAATGCAATCCTGATCCTGTCACGGGAAATGGTCAAGCTGGGACCGCATCACAAAGCCCAGCTTGATCGAAAATATTTTCCCAGGAAGAACCTGCGTTTGTGGGCCTGTCCGCAGTGCGGCGCGCCGGCAACCACAACCAACGAAGACGGCTGGGGCGTTGATGAAATCCTGCGCTACGCCGATATTTATTCTGCACCCTCGAAAACCACCAATCCGGATGCCGAACCCCCTCGCCGGCTGCGTAACAAAAGCTGTCCGGTCTGCCAGCGTGGCTATGCCGGCGTTGAAAACTCGCCGCGTCGTTGGCCGTTGGCGGATGTGATCTATCGCACCGCGAAACGAGGACAGATCAAGAACCTGTTCCTGATTTGCGACGAAGTTCATGGTGCGCTCTGAGATGGGCGCAGTTCATTGTCAGCAAAGCTGACAGTTGGTTAACAACTCAATTACCAACTAACCCGCCGACTTACCTGGAGGAGAAATCCAAAGGGGACAATAGCATGTCGGAAAGCGGCGTCTAGCCTAACTATCATGGCTACGAAGCGACCGTGGGTTGGTCTGCATGGTTAAAGCTACACTGCCTGAATTCCAGCAACGAGTAGGAATCATCGTGTCCAGGGCAAACGATAGTTAAGATGCCTTGCAACCCGTAGGAGAGTCGTTCGTGGAGACTCGCCGAAGAGTTGTGGGTTGCTACGCCAGCCATATAGCTGGATCAAGTTGCGAACGGAAAACCTAAACAGACCTATGACGTGGGCTGCGTTTAACCAGAGGATTCCCTACGGGCCGCGAGGCCTAAGGGAACGGAGCATCCATAGTAGTCAGAGATAGGGAAAGCCTATTACACACAGCACCTGCGGTTCTGTGCAGGTGTGGCGAAGGGATGCAGTAGTTCCATATTTCAAGGAAAAAGGAGATAGTCGGATGACCTCAACTCACAGATTCATTGAAATTATTCACAAGTGCGGAAAACAAAACTATCCAATCAAGAAAGTTTTCCGCAGAATGCTCGATGTTGACCTGTTCCTTCACGCCTACGGCAAACTGTACCCCAACAAGGGTAGTATGACCAAGGGTGTTGAAGGAGACGAAGGCATGGATGGAATGAGCCTGGAACGCATACACAGTCTCATCGCTGAGTTGCGCAATGGCACATTCCGCTGGAAACCGAGCCGGCGGGTTTACGCCCCAAAAGGCAATGGTCAGCGAAGACCAATCGGAATTCCTAGCTGGAAAGACAAGCTCGTTCAGGAAGTGATCCGGTTAATTCTGGAAGCTTACTACGAGCCTCAATTCAGCGATCTCAGCCATGGTTTCCGCCCCCACCGCAGTTGCCACACAGCACTTGAAGAAGTGAAAAAGTGGTCGGGAACACGGTGGTGGATCGAGGGCGACATCAAAGGATGTTTTGATTTGACATCTTGATGCCTCATAAAAAACATAAATGGTTTAACTTGCCTGCTTTGAACAATTGGAATTTTTCCAGGGTTTCGGGGTGATCGGGGAACAGATACAGGTGAGTTTGCGGGTCTTTGGTCACACTGATTTTGCCACTGCTGATATAGTGGTAAAGCCAAAAAGTAGTAACACCAAGAAGTTCAGCGATTTGGGGGATGGTCAGATAGCCGGGAACACGGCGTGCTTGGGCTTGTTTGCGTCTTGGGTGAATCCGATGTTTTTGGCGAATGATGCGGACAGTGCTGGTCAGTACGGCCTGTGGATTTTTGGGTGAAGAGTGACCAAGGCTGGTTAAGTATTGGGCAATCTGTTCATCAGAATCGCCTTGCTGGCTACGTTCGATGATAATTTGCTCCATTTCGGCGGCATTGGTCAAACGTTTGAATGACCCGACCGTGATTCTAACCGAGTAGGTGGATGTTTCACCGCCTTTCCAGACAATTCGAGTTTGGACTTGGTCGTTTGCGGTACGGTGGATCACTACTTTGTCAATCAAAGCCCGCAGCAGTGCCTTTTTGTGAGGCGTAGATAAAACTTCTTCTTGCTCCCAAATTAGGGGGAGTTGTCGAGCAATATCGGCAAAAATAGACCTGAGTTCGTCCGGAAGAACTAGGGGGGCTTTTTGTTCTCGCTGTTGCATGGCAAAAGTTTCTTCAGCTTGCTTGAGTGCTGTTAGGGCTGTTTCCCATCGTCTCTCCAATTCTGATGCTACCAGACGATTGTCCGGATCAACTTGATTGTATTGACGCTGAGCCAAGGCAACCTGATAACGCAAACGCTCCAATTGCTGTTCTTGGGATTGACTAACTTGCTGTGTCAGTGATGATTGGGCTTTTAGCGCCTGTTGATAGGCATCTAACTCGACAGGTGAAATTACCTGGAAAAAGGCCTGTACGACACAATCGTCAATGGATTGAGCTGGAATACGTTGGCAGACAGGAATCTGATATTGCTGCCGAAGGTAATTGCAAATGTATTCGGGGCCGCTTTTATACTGCACAACCAATTTATGACCACACTCACCACAATATACAATCCCATGCAAAAGAGCTGTTCCTGGCCTGGGAACTCCGCGAGTCTGATTGCGATCATATTCGGCATAATTATCTAGCAACATAGCCTGAATCCGTTCAAATGTTTCCCAAGTGATGTAGGCTGGGTATTTGTCTTTGATAACAAACTTCCATTGCCCAAAAGGTGAACGCTTGGTCTTGGGTTTTCCAGAAGCATCTCGGCTGGTTTTGCTGCGCCCATAAACGAAAGCGCCAGCAAAAGTTGGATTTTTCAGGATAGATAAGATAGCGGCCGTATTTGGCGTTTTCCAGACCAGATCACCAAAGCGATCACGGCGAGGCACAGATAATTGATGCTCATTGAAAAATCGTAATGTTTTACAAGCTGATTTTACTCGCAGAAAGGTGCTAAACACAAGTTCAATCCGTTCTTGCACCTCCAGATTGGGGTCTTTTACAACTTGGTCATCCGACTGGCGGATAAAGCCCACGGGTAAAGGAAGTTTTAGGTCACCGCGTTGGGCCTTGTTGAGCAAACCAGCCGTGAGACGCGAGCGAATGGTATGCAACTCGAATTCTGAAAGTTGCCCTTTTAATCCCAAAAGCAACCGCCCATTTGTTGAAGATGGATCATAAACTCCGTCTCGATCGGCAATCAGGCAATGACGATAGCCACAAATGTCGAGTAAAGGATACCAGTCAGGGCAATTACGAGATAAGCGGGTCACTTCTGAAGACAAAATGATGCCCACTTCACCCATAGTGACCCGAGAAACAACTTCTTTGAAGCCTTCTCGATTCTGCGAAATCGCAGCCGTTTGTCCCAGATCAGTATCAATGATTTCAATATCTTCAGCGCACCAACCAAGTTCAATCGCTTTAGCTCGCAGGGCATACTGTAAACGTAGGCTCTCCTGATTCGTCAGCATCTGCTGGGGTGTGGATTGGCGAATATAAATCAACGCTTTGCGTTCCAAATGAGTTGGATTGATGAGTTCTGATGTAATCATGGATCACTTCCTGGAAGATGATGGTAAGTTCGATGCGGATTTGACATTGGAGTTCTGGTGACAAATTTCCCCAGATATTTCGTAGATCGGTTGGCATAGTACCTCTTGAGCCAAAGAAATGAATTCCTGCAAAGCCGCATAGGTGAGCTTTGTAAGGTTTTTTGGCTCAGTAAATACAAGGGTAGTCGCCAGAATTGGAATCCGCAATCTCATATATTGCTTGTACTCCACGAGGGCGTATTGTGCCCCGGCTATCGTTGAGTACGAAATTAATGGAAATCGTCTTCCAAATAATGGATGTGCCGTGTCAGTTATCTCGATCAGATTGTCTTTTTCTACTTCGTTGTTCTGTAGGGGGGTATTAAGTTGTGCAGTCGTTGGATTATATACTCTCGTCTTTTGAGTTTATATCTGAACTTCAATTGTATTGATTCATCCAGCCGCCAACCATCATCGGCATTAAGCGATCCTGGTGGAATGTGTTATATTCAGTCAAATGATGAATACTTCAAATTGTGGACAAAATATAATTATTCTTCTTAGCCCGGTTGATGAGATGGTAATACCATATCTTGTATCAACATTTTCTCACAAAGCAAATTTTGTCGGACTATGTACCCGACAGAATTTGCTCCAAAATCACCTTACCCCGCGTGAAAATTTACAGTTAACAGCTTTCTTAAATGGATATCATGACGAAGCGCGAATTGATGAATTGCTAACGGACAGCCGTTTACTGGATGTTGCTGACAGGGAGCCTGTTTATACGCTGCCGAGATTATCCAGACAAATATTGGGGTTACTAGCCGCCCTTTTGCCTGATCCCGACATTTTACTCATTGATGACCTGACATCTGGTTTGAGTTTGCCGGCAAAGCGTTTCGTTTGGCAATTTATTCAGGCAGAGCAGAAACGGAGACCGCGTACAATTTTTTACTGCACTCCCGACTTAAACGTGATTTCGTTTCTGGGAGATCAGATTTGGCTGGTTGAAGATGGCCGGGTACGCATGAAATGGTCTGCCGGTGAGATTTCTGATGTTCTACCAGGCAATGCAAGTTTTGCGATTGAACTCAATTCCCTCAAAGCTGCTAAAAAATTTAGGGATAGCGTAAAAAAACTCAACACTGCGATTTATGACCATCACCCAGGTAATTGTGTTGTAGAAGTTTTTGTAAAAAAAGCGGAGGACATCGTAACTCTGACCTGGATGGCTGGGTTTGATTTAGTAAGCTTTCGCAGTCTACCGCTCCAAGTGGACCATTTGCCAGAAGGCTGGTATCAAGATACGAATCAAATACAACAACTAAAAGATTTTTCTAATGGAATAGATCATTCTTATTCGGAAACCCATCTGTCGTCCCCACAAATTATAAGAGCAATCTTCCATATTGCTCTCGTTGAATGGAAAAAACATTTTCGTAGTTTTTGGAAAGCAGGCAACTTGTTACTAACGGGGATCATTTTGTTGGAAGCGCTAAGTCTCTTGTTTATTAACCTGGATAATTTTTCTCGTGCAGCGTCACTACCATTATTGCTGTCATCCGCTCTGTCATTGGGTTTTGGCATTCCTACGTTAAGCCAACTTCTTAAATCCGGCGAATTTGCAACCTTATTTCACGCCTCACAACCCCAAAGCCGTACATCACCTCTATCTTCCCTGACGCTACTGGATTTGTCGCTTTTGAATCGCTCCCATTTTCTGATTGGGTGGCTATTCGGGCAGTTCGCGCTCGTATTGATCCATTCCTGGCCCATGCTATTCTATTTTTTGGCAATCATAGATATTTTTTCGATGCCTGCTCCTGTGTTTTGGGGAAGTATTATTTATTGGGGACTGATGGCTTCCATTTCTCTTGCTTTTACTGTTTTGCTAAGTGCGCGATTGCCTTCCCAACGATGGGGCGCCTTTATCGGTTGGGGAAGTTGGTTGGCAATCGTAATCAGTAGCCAACTTCCCCTTAGCTGGTCCCCGTTCATTTGGCTATGGCCTCCATCGGGATATACAATTGCTTTCCGGCGCATCCTGGAACATGGTTTGGTGTGGCCGCCTCTCTTGCTGGCTTTTTGTGGGAGTATTATGACATTTTATTTCGCCTACCGCGTCTTCAACACTTATCCATCGATATGGAGTGATCGGGATAATGAAAAACGACCCTGATAGTATACGTGTTGTCTTACGTATTCGCAGCCAAATCTCTCACGCGCTTCACTCGGAAGGGTATCAAATTCATGTTGTAGAAGCACCTGGCCGTGGTTGGGGTGGGCCTTTTCTTCCTGATGGTCTGGATGATACCAGTATGAAGGCTATTCGCCAGTTTTATCATGCTTATGTTGGACGTCAACACACCTGGGACAACATGCCGATAGACGAACGCTCAATCACAGCGTTACGCGTAGCTGGAGATCAGCTATTTCGCGCATTTCCTGAAACCGTACAAAACCGTTTACACCAAGCCTACGCGCTGGCGCAAAGAGAAGGCAAAGTTGTTGAAATTATCCTGGCTTTTGAGCCTTCAGCATACCCCTTGTTAAGTTTACCGTGGGAGCTTTTACACAACCCTGACAGACGTTACTTTTATGCCCTGCGTGGTGGGGGGATTACTCGCCAACTCTGCTTGCCGGCCAATCCAGGTTTTGAGGCTTCTTTTCAGCCTTGTATACTTGGTGTTTGGGCAGAACCCGCTGGTCTGGAAGATTTATCTACACGCCGTCAATATAGTCCAGCACCAGGTTCAAATGATAGCATTGTATGGATCACAGGGCCTGATACCATCGGACAGATGGAACAATACCTTAGCAAAGGTGATTTTGACAGCTTACACATCGTCGCGCATGGGCGTTCAGGAGAAGCCTGGCATGATTTTTCATTAGCTTTTGTGGCGGCGAATGGAAAACCGCATTGGCTTAGCCCAGATCAGTTAGCTGTTTTCTTGGCCGATTATCCAAATATTCGATTAGTGTATTTGGATATATGTGCCAGCACTTCTAATGGAGAAAGAAATGAATATACGCCAGGCAATCTGGCTAGTTTGCTCATTGGCGCAGGAATATCGGCAGTGATTGCAATGCAAGATCATATTGCCCAAGATACGGCTGGTTTAACGGCTCAAAACTTTTATGCTGAGCTTGCACAGGGAGCCACAATTTATCGAGCTGTGACCAGCGCCCGGCGTGCGGTTCGTCTGCAACAAGATGATCCAATTCAATGGAGCATACCGGTTCTATACGTGAGTAGTGATTCATGTAACGAGCAGCGGTTTTCCATTCAACAAATTCTTCGTCCGGCCACCTTTATTTTATTGGGTGCGACTACATTTGCAGGGCTGTTGGCCTATGCGCTAGCACAATTCCCATCCTTTGACTCCGCATACAGGCACCAATTCCTTTTTTTAGTGACAATCAGTTGCTTGTTGCCCACCTGGGGCAGCGCGGCAATGCGTTCAGGATATACTCACCTAAAGAATGAGTTTCAGCTCAACCGACGTGGTTGGGTGGAAATTCTGTTGCATAAGTATCTCAGCGCTGCCGTTTGGGGAATGATGTGGTGGTTTTTGATTGGAGCCGTATGGCTGTTTTTAACATGGACGGATTGGCTACAATACTTGGGTTTTATTGGACGTTGGCTGGTTTGGAGTCTCAATTTGTCCGGTCTGATTGTCTCCGGTTATCTTGGCGCTCGCCAAGCTATTCATCAGAAGCAAATATTCTTGCGCATTGGGCCAAATGAAATCACATTTAGAGATTGGTTGCTATTACTATTTATTCCCCTGTTACCCGCGTTATTGCTTTGGTGGATTGGTACCATCCTTTAGTTCAGTCAATTTTTGGTATACCTTTGAGACAATAGACCTAATCATCACGGAATGAAATTTCAATATTTGGAATGGCAGCAATGGGAATATCTGCAAAACGCGCTATCCCTGAGCTACTTGTTTGAGTACTCCGAATGTGATATCCATAACGTAGTTGTACTGAGCGACCGGCCGCATTATCTAGCCCGGGGCGATCAATTTGAATATTGAGATCACAAGCCAAAGGAGATGTTCGCTCAGCCCAGACACCAACATGAAAAGGGATTGGATCACCAACGCGTTGGCTAAGTAAGGCCCATTTTTCTTCCGATAGTTGTGTACTTAGTATTGGCACTGTGGCTTTCGCCGTGGGGAATAACTGCAAAACCGCTCCCATATCGGAGCGCTGACTGTTTGTACCCAGAGGTTGCCCCCAGATATTTTCTGCTCTTCCCATCAAAAAGGCCTTTAGTGCAGAAAAGTGTTTTTCGAGGCTTTGTATCACCACAGTTATAAATTCTTGGAATTGCTTTTCCGGTACAGCGCTCTGGCGCGCGATTTGCTCAACCATGCCAGACTGAATTTCTTTAACTGAAACAGGTTGTGTAACAAAACTCAGGGGTAGATAGCTAACCAATTGATCAAGTACGCTACTAAATCCTGGCATGTGTATATCTTTTTGATCGAAATCTGTTCGCAATAATTGAACAAATTGTTCTTGTGGACTTACTGCTACAACCGAATCACCAACAGCCACCAGCATCATATCTACCAATTCGCTGTATTCAGTGGCACATTGAGCACAGACCTCCAGGTGCTTGACCTGGTCTGGATATAAGGCCTCAATATCTTCGCCCGCTGCCTCAACGGTTGCCAGTTCGGAGATCATTTCGTCATCTAAATGCGGCCCCAGGGAACCGGATAATGCATCTTGCAAAGCTAATAATCCATCCTGGTTCATGGGGATACCTCAGAATAAAGCGCGTTTGTTGTTAAATCAGCCAATTCCACATATTCTTGCAAACACCACTCGCAAAGATTCAAATGATGGGCAATTTCAGGGTATACCATGTCAACATCCTGCCCGGCAAGTTCATCGCTGACGAATATATACAATTCATCCTGGCACTGCTGACAGAAGCTTAAATTACCATCCTTAATATGGGGAGCGGTTACGAGTTGAACAAGTTGTTCAAAATGGGGATGGGCGCTATTCATCATCCACCTCATTGAAAGACAAGTCGGTTGCAACAGAGAGTATTTCCAGAAGTATCTGGCGTTTCTCTTGGGGGAGGCTACGCAACTGTTGTATAACCCGCGCCTTAAGCATTCGGATTTCGTGTGAGTGTTTTCCCATTAATTGCGCAATTTCTTTTGGGGTTAGCCCATCCAAAAAATGAGCCTCGGCCACCTGAATTTGCAGGTCAGAAGTCAGATATGTTCGGAAAAAAGCTTGCATCTTCTGCCGGATGTCTTGCATGGCCGTTGTTTCCTCAATATATTGTGCATCCTTTGCCGTATCAGGAATGGCATCTTCCCAGTGGGGGTCATCGCCATCAGCGTCCATAGAACGAAATGGTATCTCTTCTAAGTATAACCCATCTCCACCACCGCGCTTGACAGCCATATCCTTACGGTGCAAGTCAATATTTTTGCGTTTTAGTGTTTGGAGTGCAAAAGCAAGAAATGCTCGCGGGGATTTCAGGGGTTCTTTGGTAAGCCTATCATGCAGACTGAGCAAGGTTTCTTGGGCGAGCCGATCAGTGTCTTGGACCGCTGTTGGTAAATACCCTATTTGATTCTCTAGCCAAGCCAGAAGCTCAGCCCAGGCTTGTTCATACGTACTGCCAGTGGATTCGCGACAGGCCTGGTGCAATATCTCGGCATATTGCTGCCAGACCTGGTTTTTTACATACGCTACCGCAGCCTGCGACGACAGTTTTTGCGCGCGCACGGCATCCCAAATCGGCGCAGACAGCGTTTGTGCATCAATAAGCTGCCAGCCATTGCGCTGCATATACTTCTGCACAATCTGGGCGCATTGTATTTCATCAAAAGGTTGAACTTCGTTCATACTGTTTTGTAGTGAAGCTCAAATACAGAATCCCCCTCTCCCAATGGGAGAGGGGAGGGGTGAGGGTGAAACCCCACGATATGTTTTTCGGTACTCTTTCGTCTTTTGTAGTGTAAGCGGCCGCAAACACCACAAACCCAATGACACAAAAAGGAGCAAAAAATGAACCGAAAAACATTATCTCGTATTGTTCTACTCAGCCTGCTGGTGGTGATGTTGGCTACCACGGCCATTGGCACTGGCTTGAGTGTGGCAGGTGTAACGCCTGCTGAAAGTCCGTTCCATTTTACCGCTTTTGATCCTGCTGAGGGCGATGAAATCACAGTGCCTGCAGCCCTGGCTTGCGATGGCTGTTCCGGAGGCGGTGGTGGCCCTTGGTAGATCACTAAAATGATATAAGCAAAGCTGGTATGGAGAAAACCATGCCAGCTTTGTTTTACGTTTTACGGCAGCCCCACACAAGTGAAACTGGCCCAAGATGTCATCTCTGCTCCATGCTCAATCAACGTCCGTTGTGCCAGCGCCACAGCCTGTGCTGGTGAAACCCCCGTCCGGTAATAACGATAAAACACTTCTGTAAAATCATGCCCGGCATGGTCCAAGATTGGCCAGATACTGCCAATCACGCGGCTGGCTCCGGCAATCAAAGATGTGGTCGGCAGTCCTACCGGCTCATCCCCCGCATACAAATAGTTGAAAATACTGTTACACGCCGAGAAAATCATTGTCTGCGGCAGCGGATGAAGGTCTTGCAATTGATCCAGACGGATATCGCCATCCCAAAGCGTGAAACCGCCCATCCGTCCGGTAAGTGGATCCGAAAAGGCGTGACCGGCGAAATGCAGCCAGGCAAAACGGGACAACCCCCGGGTGGGTTCCTGCTCCCGTAAGGTTTGAACCTGCCCCCAGGTAGCCTGCTCTTCGAGCAAGAAACCAACCTCGGGGCCGAGTTTGTCTTGCAGCATCTTCATTTCATCGCGTACAGCCGGTAATTCCACTTGCCCATTGGGAAAGCGCGACAGTCCAACCACCAACCCCTGCTCCAGAGATGCTTGATCTGCCGCGGCGGCGCGTTCCCACAGTGAACGCAGACTTTGCAACGATGGCACTACGCAGGGGATACACAACTTTATAAAGGGCTGTGCCGCGAAGCCAGGTTGCAACGCCGCCCAAGGCAGCTCATGCAGCTCACGATGGGGGGATAGCAGTACAACGGTTTTCGGGGTAAGATGCGCTTCAAGCGCCGCTGGGAGTAGTGCCGCGCCCAAAACGGCCAGATCATCTGCTGAGAGCAAATTCGCTTTGTGGGTGTTTTCGAGCGCCAGGGCGAGCCGCGGGGTACGCGGGATTATGTGTACCTGACAGCTTGTGGGGGTGACAATGACCGTGAACAACTCAGTTTCCGTCAGATAATAATCCAGCGCCAACCAGTTCTGCCCCAGATAATGCTCTGCGTGTACACGCCAGTCATCGAGATCAAAATGTGCGGACAGCCCCGCCACTTCGGTAGCAACTGTACCCTGACGCTCAAGTTGGGCCAGCAGTGCATCATATTGACGGGTTTTCTCGGCTAAACGGGAGCGCATCTGGCGTGATAGGATCGCCGCTTTGAGCTGATTATGCGTCTGAAATATTTCGCGTAGTTGCTCATGCAGCCAATTAATCTCACCGCGCAGCGTTTCTAGTTCGATGGAGTTCGCTGAACGGTTGTGATGGTTTTGGGCAAGTTGCCGCAACAGCGTGGTAGCCTTGCTATCATCTATAAATGTTAGCGCATCTTCGGCGTACCCATGTTGTGCGGACAATCGAATGGCCTGATCGAAAAATCGTGCCGGGGTTTGTAGATACGAACCTGCTAAACTGGGTTGCCAGAAATTATGGCGAATTTTGGCAAGTGCGTCCCATCCCTGCCGATAGGCTTGAAGCGCTTCATCTGTTTGTCCTTGCGTTTCAGCCAATTCAGCCAACCCGGATTGCGCCTGCCAGTCGCTTTCAGGGAAATCGCCTTGACTGAGTGCCAGTGCTTGCTGAAAGGCGGCTTGCGCCTGCCAGGGAGCGTCGGTTTCAAGATAATAACGGCCCAGTGCCACCAGACAGGCAGTCTGTTCCAGCAGCATTTCCATTGCGCTACATTGGGTATACGCTGCTTCCAAATTCTGTTGGGCACGTTCGTATTCCCCCGTGTGTGTGAATACTTCACCCAAAAGGCGTTGTGCTAAAGCCGCCTGAGGTTTTAGGGCATGTTCATTGGCAATCGTCAGCGATTGTTCGAGTGATTCGACACTTTTTATGAATTCACTTTGTTTAAAGAGTATGTCGGCCCGTAAAAGATAGATAGATGAAATATAGGCTTTTTGCCCGACGGTTTCGTAATCTTCAATGGCTTGGTCCAGATGTTGGTGTGCTTGCGTGAAATTGCCTAATCGCAGCCAGGTGGCCGCCATATATCGTTTACATGTGCCCAGGCGAAGATAATTTTGGGAGTTGGTTAGCTGCTCCTTCGCCCGTTCTAGATAATATAGCGAGTCTTGATACCGACCAAGGTATCCATATACCTCCCCCTGATTGAACACAGCAATGGCAACTTGTATTGAAAGACCTAGTTGACGATAAATTTCTTCAGCTTGTTGATACTGTGTAAGACTAACTTGAGATAAACCCAAGCGTGCATTTAGTTTTCCACTATCATTGAGGTTATCTGCTAATAAACCGGGAACAGCGTGCTGGATGATGTGGATGCGCGCCTGCTGATAGTACTCATTTTCAACTGAAAGTTGGCCTTTTTGCACATGGATGGAACCTAAAATGGATTGACTGGTTGCTTCCAATAAATCTAAAGTGTGTTCTCTGAATACTTGGGCGGCGCTTTCAAAATAAGCTACAGCGCTGGAAAGGTTATCTGCCCTAAGTAGGTGGATTAGCCCCAGTTGGCCATATGTGTGTGCAATATCGATTTGCAGGTTCTCACGTTGGAAGACGGACATCGCCTGTTCGAGCAACTCGATTGCCTGCTCGAAACGGGATTGACGACGAAGGCGGCTGGCCTGTTGGAACCAACAACGCGCCTGGTTGATGGTATCCCCCTGGCCTATAAAATAAGCTTCACTAGCCTGGATATTTTGATCGGCGGTTTCATATTGACCGGTCATAATTTGGGCGTAAGCCAACGACAGGCGGCAATGCGGTACAAAGTTATCCATGCCAGCGGTGGTTAAACCCTCCAGGGCTTTTTCCAGAATTTCGGCAGCTTCGACAACGTTGGGTTTTGTCCATGCCAGGGCGTTGGCTTGCCAATCACAAGCAGCCATCCAACCGAGTTCACTTGCTTGATCAAAACCCTTCCGGGCGCGAGCAATGGCAGCGCTTACACGTTTAGGTTGTACCCAATAATTAGCTGCGCGCCCCAAATACCAGGCCGCCAAGGCTTGTATAAAAGGCGTGGTCGGGTGGGCCTGCGCCGCAGCATCGGTAACGGCGGCAATTGCCCAGGCGCGCCGCGGCTGCGTTGGAGCAGTATTTTCAGCATGTTGCCCCAACGCATATAGTGATTTCTCACTTAGAACAGGAAGATTTTTGGCAATCGTAGGCAGAGCGTTTTCATCAATTTCCCCTGTGAACAGTTTTTCGGTAATATCGAGATAAGCCTGCACGACAGAAGTGGCCTCAAGCATGGCTCAGGCCAAAGCTTCCAACGTGAAATTAAAATCGACTTCGATGGGGTTAAGCTCCGCATCAAAAGCTGCATCTAACGGAATATCCGGCAGGCGTACGCGCCCAGCTTCATCCAGTGTGATGCTCGCGTCGTAGTTTCCCCACTGTAAGCGTGCCTGAAGCGGAAATGCCGGGCGCGGTTGTTCGGTTCCCAACGTGACCGCAAGATTCAAATAAGGTGTCAGCGTTTCATTCGCCCCCGTAGCGAGATTACAATCCAGTACTATCGAATACACAATTGGGGCAATCTCAAAATCTTCTCTCAACAGCGTAAACCAGGGGTCTTCGATAGCCACAGCGTCCAAACGATAGGCTAGTTCAGAAGGAGAGAAAATCTGACATAATTTTTCGAATGTGTGCTGCCAGCCGATACGCCAATGTTCGGGTGCCAACCATTCCAGGTGAGACCGGGGCGATTGGGTTCTTAAAAACCTTAGGTCAATATTAGGTTTTTGGGGTAAAGGATGGGTAAGCTGTTCTTCTTGTTCAAGTGCATCCAGCAAGTCAGTAAACGCCTGCCGCACGTCGGCGTTTTGGAGCAATTTTCGATAAAAGGTAGGATACTGTGCCTCAATATTTACGCCTCGATGGGCTTCTTCAGCAAATAATGCTAACATCTCATCTTCTCCCCGTGGTACTCGTCCTGTATTCATCTGTACTAAATCGGCAAGCAATTTTCGTTCAGGTGTCTGTGAATTTAATTTTTGCTCAGCGTTTGTCATCATTACTATTCCCGGTTTGCCCTAAAATCTCGCGCAAATCTTCCAGGGCGTAGAAACGCAAACTGTACAGCGCGCCGACACTTTTTCCCATATGCTCAGCCGCTTCCTTGATCGAAATTCCTTGCAGATAGGTTAATTCGATCACTTCCCGACGCGCATCCGGAAGTTGGGCGAGGGCTTTATGGATGGTCTCATGCAATTCAGCTTGACGTTCTTTTTCTGTGAATGTGTCATCGCGCAACATATTGTGCAACGGTTCGATATCAACCAGCCAATTATCCGGTATGGATGATTTTTTCAATTTGCTACGGAAATATTTGCGGCAGGTGTTGATAACGATGACATGGGCCCAGGCATCAAAGTGGGCGTCAAAGGGGAAATAGGCGTTCAGCAATTGGATGGCAGCTTCGTTGGCTAGTTCTTCTGCAATCATCTGAGTATGAGCATCTGCCTGAAATCCTTTGCGCACCAGGTAGTTGAATATCCACCGTTGCAGTTTTTTTAGTAATGCTGTCCATGTCTGCGGGCAGTGATCGTTTTGTAATTTTCGCAGGTCAGGGGCGAATTGTCGATAATTGCCAACAATCTTTTGCACATAGAGCCTTACGCGTAAAATATCATCTTCGATGAAATAGTGAAGGCGGCCACGATCCAAATTAGTCAGCAAAATGGATTTAATCCGCATCACAAAAACAGGGTCTTCACGCGCGGCTAGTTCCATGAGCGCTTTTTCGATTTTGATGAAGATGGCTTCGGTGCTTGGGATGGGCATAGTCTTGGCAATTTTCAATACAATTTCGTGCGTCTGGAATTCGCTGGTAATTATACTAGACGCGCTAATACCTTGCCAAAACAAGCCGTTTCGTGAAGTTCAACACAGAGATAGAAGAACTCGAATCAATTTGGGCATATAGAAAATGAATTCGATGAGCTGCCGGGCAGGGGCATTAAGGGGACATCCGGTGGCTCACAGGGAGGATGGTATCCAAGCAGAAAAATATCTATAGCCTGAATAAAAGCTGTAGATAACCAGCCGGGCCATTGGTCGAGGGGAAAACCGCTGGCTCTGGGGGAATATAAAAATCAGAGCTTTCGAGCAGGGGCAGGAAAGCTCTGATTTTATTTCGGAATAAGAGAATCAACTTTTTCGTAGCCTCAGTCTACGTTTTCCAATTTCAATCGTAAATCGTGTTTGACCTGCGGGTCATCTGGGTCAATAATTTCTGCAATTTGAATATCCGCAAACCGCGCTTTTCCGCGCTCATCAACTAGAACGCGCTGGTCGATAGTATTCCCCCATTGTAAATGAGCAACCAGATGTAATGGTTGTGTCTTCGGCACCAGTTCATCTTTAACAATATGGAGCGAGAGTTGCAAGACTTCGGGATCATCCAGGGGCTGTAAGGCATCCAGTATGGCTGTAATATTTTCTCCACCCAAATCCACTGTACTCTGGAATAACCTGAAAGGGAATTCTTCCAGATGGCTTGCGTCATTGCGATAGACGGCTTCTGATGAAAGCGAAGGAGATAGAAAAATACGTTCGAGATGTTGAGCAATTTGCAACCAGGTAACCTGCCATTGATCAGTAGGTTTTAGTTCGATTGTATAAACAGGATGAACAGTATGCATGAAATCCAGATTTTGGGCCGGCTCTCCTGGTAAAGATTCCAATCCTCCAATTTTACTATTAACAAGAATATCCAAGTCATCAAGAAAGGCTTTTCGCATTTCTTGATTTACCAAGAGCTTTTGAAAAAAGCTTGGATAGCGGGAAGTAATATCGACTTCGTTTAGCGCATCGCTCAATACAATTGAAAACATTTGCTCATCTTCTTCACTAAAATCTGCTTTTGTATCCAATAGTTGGGGTGCAGTTTCTGAGTATTGTGTCCCAGCTTGTATCAACTGGGAACGCAACTCAGCTAATTTTACTTGTGTTTGTTTTGATAAACCTTTTCTACTCATAGATATACATTTGAAGGGCAAAAATCTTTCCTTACAATAATGTTATTCAACTATTCGAATACCATTCTAAAAAGTTTTGAAAGAAAATACATCCCCCATTAGTCAGGGGGATGTATTTTCTCACATCATAAAGTTTTATGGCAAGTTGAGTGAAACAAGCAATCTTCAAATTACATTGACATCCAATAATTGTCGCAATTGTCTGATTGCATCAAAGTGAAGCTTATCAATCGCGTTGACACTTTTCCCCATTTGAATGGCGATCTCCTTGGATGATAAACCTTTTTCATAGCGAAGTCGGAGAACTTCTTGTCTGTTTTCGCTTAGCTGTAGATATGCGTTGATAGCATCAATGATAATATCTCGTCTTTGGTTATTCAATACAGGGGCACTGAATTCGTCTAATACCACATCTTGGTAGATCACTTCTTTCATATTGTTCGAGCGCTTCACTCCTTGTTGGATGCGTTTTAGACAAGCAAATTTGACAAAATTATATATCCAAGGGTCAAAATCCGTATCGTAAGGAAAACGAGCGTCCAATATAGCAATAGCGGCATCTGTTGCACAATCTATCCCGAGATGAAAAGTTGATTTACCAGAATAAAGTCCCTTCTTTACTAAGAAGTTATAGGCGAATTTTTGAAGTGTTTCGTATAGCTCTATCCATATATCCGGCGACCTTTCGATTTGGACACCCTGAACATATGGGGATAAACGCTCGTAAGTCTCGACTACATGAAAAACATAGTCTTGGGGAGATGCATTTGGAATATTTTCAAGGAAAAAATTCCCACGACCATTCTTTAGATTTTTGACTTTAGTTTCGCCAAAATAATGAGCATTGGAAATCTGGTAGGATAGGTTATATCCCTGTTCAAAACCAGAGGTCTCCAATGCTCACAACAATTGTACAACATTCGCAGGACCTTGTCGCATTTAT
>Ga0233437_1004210_pt1 | contig 17376 bp, 13 predicted proteins | sample SI_122_August201_FD_182714 | JGI IMG/M metagenome (GOLD analysis project Ga0233437, IMG submission 182714) | Seawater microbial communities from Saanich Inlet, British Columbia, Canada - SI_122_August2016_200_MG | ecosystem: Environmental > Aquatic > Marine > Inlet | place: Canada: British...
CTGAAAAAAGTTCAGCAATTTTTATCTCGAAGCCCGGTTTTGATGCGCTTTTAGAAAAAACTTTTAATTCATCCTTTTTGGAATCTAAGATGTTTCTTGTAATCATGGCTTTACCAATAAAATCTAATGGCGAATATACTCTTCCGCCTAACTCTGAAAGAAGAACATATACGAGCCTGTCAAAGCTTAAAACGGACATGTTAAACAGACCTTCAAGTTCACAATTTTCAATTATGTCTCGTTCCATTCTAAAAGTTGCTTGCTCTGGAACGATAACTAAAATCTTTTCTTGTGGATTAGCTGAAAGAAGCTTTTCAATCTTAGAATAAATATATTTAGTTTTTCCAGATCCGCTTCTTCCAAAGATATATTCTACTTCCATTCTTTTAATAAACAACCTTTCGAAATATATTGGTTACTTAATTTAGATTTTATCATTAATAGCAAATGTTTGAAAGGAAAAGCATCCAAATTTTAAAATATTTAATTTAAATAATTCATATTATTAATGTAAACAATATTAGTATCAAATTAAGAACAGGAGGATAAGTATGGATAAATCAGGTAGACAAACAATCAGCTGTTCTGTAAACTCTTGCAGTCATTACGAAGAAGGCAATAAATGCTGTCTTTCTATGATTGAAGTATGTTCGGACGGCTTTTTAACCAATGCAAAAAAAGCTAAGCAGAGCATGTGTGCAAGCTTTGAGTCTATTGAATGATAAGATTAAAGACTAAAAAATAAAGAAAGGATTTTAGCATAGTTAATGCTATATAAGATGTAAACAATCTTATGAGAAATCAAATGCAACTTAAATGTAATGCGTGTGATTGTATCCATAATAAACAAGAAAATTGTAATGCACACGTTATACAAGTTAACGAAAGTGGAGCGGGTAAGAATGGAAAGGATGTTTTTTGCAATACATATTCAAAGGATGTAAATATTTTTGTAGCAACAGCATCAGAGCATATGGGTTATCCTGTTATAGGAGATGGATTATATACTGAAGAATATGCCGAGGATTTTAGCAACGAAATACCTCAAGTGGCATGTACAGCTTCAAAATGTAGTTATAACAAAAGCTATGAATGTGTAGCAAGTGATATCAAAATACTTGCACCAGAAGGTAATGGACTTAAATGTGAATGTGAAACATTTTGTCCAAAATAAAAAACTTAACCCTTTTTGCAGAGAATGCAAAAGGGGTTTTCTATTAATAAATAGTAATTTATGCATTATGTAATAAGGCATTATATAGCACAATAATTTTCAATTTAGATAAACCTGTTGATAAGTGGCTTGATATGAATGTATGTTATACATTATATAATTAGTATAAGAAATATAAAATACAACTCTATATATAGGGTAAATTGGAGACTAAAATAAAAATGGAATAATCTTATTAAAAGATATACATACCGTGTTACATATTTATCCACAGGTTATACATATAAAATAAAAGTTATCAACACTCTATCAACAAGCTATTGATAAGTAGAAAATGTTTATGTAAAATAAATTCTGATAATAAATAAGCCTGCTTGATAAAGATAAATCTCAAACAGGCTATAAAATAGAAAATTGTTTTCTATACATTAAACTTAAACAGTACAACATCACCGTCTTTAACAATATACTCCTTGCCTTCTTGTCGAACAAGCCCAGCTTCTTTAGCTTTTTGCATATCTCCGCTTTTAATTAAATCATCATAAGCCACAATTTCTGCTTTAATAAATCCTCTTTCAAAATCGGTGTGGATTTTACCTGCTGCTTGCGGTGCCGTCATTCCCTTTTCTATTGTCCAAGCTCTAACTTCTTTTTCACCAGCTGTTAGATAGCTGATAAGTCCTAAAAGCTTATAACTCTTATTAATAAGACGTACTAATCCTCCGCTTTCTAATCCGAGCTCCTCTAAGAACATAGCTTTCTCATCAGCAGAAAGTTGGTTTAATTCCTCTTCTACTCTTGCAGAAACAACTAAAACTTCAGAGCCATCCTTTTTTGCCATCTCTTTTAGACTTTTTAATAAAGGAAGAGAATCCTCATCTTTACTGATATCATCTTCAGAAACATTAGCTGCATATATCACAGGTTTAGATGTTAATAAAAATAAATCTCGCATAACCAGTTTTTCTTCATTGGTAAGATCTATATTTCTTGCAGGGACAGAAGACTCTAGCCCATTCTTAATTTTTGTAAGTAGAGCAATTTCTATCTTGTATTTCACATCCCCGGTTTTTTGCATCTTTTTTGCCTTATCTAATCTCTTTTCAACAGTATCAAGATCTGCAAAAATAAGCTCTAGATTTATTGTTTCTAAATCACGAGTAGGGTCTATGTTTCCGTCTACATGGGTGATGTTTTCGTCTTCAAAACATCGGACAACATGAACGGTCGCATCAACTTCTCTTATATGTGACAAAAATTTGTTGCCCAACCCTTCTCCCTTGCTGGCTCCTTTTACAAGCCCGGCAATATCGACAAACTCAATCGTTGCTGGAGTATATTTTTTTGGGTTATACATTTCCTTAAGCTTATCAAGTCTATTATCAGGAACAGAAACAACTCCAACATTTGGTTCTATCGTACAAAAAGGATAGTTCTCACTCTGTGCTCCTGCATCTGTTAAAGCATTAAAAAGAGTGCTCTTTCCTACATTAGGAAGTCCGATTACTCCAAGTTTCATTATATATAGTTCTCCTTTATTTTTAGAAATCTTATGTTTAACTAAATCATTATATACGAATTGGTATGCTTTTTAAATTGTTTTTTTAGAAAAACATGTTGATTTTCGTCTAAGAGGATGCGATATATGTTTATAGACTTGATATTTCTTCGTTTTTTATATAAAATCTTAAGCGATAGCCTTTTAAAAAAATAAAATTTACATATATGAAGGAGACTTAAAAGAAAATGGGATATCCACTGGCAAAGAAGATTATAAAAGAACATTTAGTAAGTGGTGAGATGATTGTAGGACAAGAGATTGGTCTTAAAATAGACTATACATTAACGCAGGATTCTACAGGCACCATGGCATATTTGCAGTTTGAGGCTATGGGAGTAGATAAGGTTAAAACAAAAAAGAGCGTAGCATATATTGATCACGGCACTATTCAGTCTGGGTTTGAAAACGCAGATGATCATAAATATATAGGCACAGTAGCAAAAAAACATGGCATATATTTTTCTAAACCGGGAAATGGGATTTGTCATCAAGTACACTTAGAACGATTTTCTAAACCAGGAGCAACTTTGCTTGGGTCTGACAGCCATACTCCAACTGGCGGCGGAATAGGTATGATTGCGATTGGTGCAGGCGGATTGGATGTTGCTGTTGCTATGGCTGGAGGAGCATACTTTATCCCTATGCCAAAGATTCTAAATATAGAATTAACCGGAAGCTTAAAACCGGGAGTTGCAGCCAAAGATATTATACTTGAAGTTTTAAGAGTTTTATCCGTTAAAGGCGGAGTTTCTAAAATTGTAGAATATACCGGCGAAGGTGTAAATACATTGAGCGTACCGGAAAGAGCAACGATTACAAATATGGGGGCTGAACTTGGAGCAACAACCTCTATTTTCCCATCTGACGAAATTGCAAAAGAGTTTTTAATAGCTCAAGGCAGAGAGCAAGATTATAGTGAGTTATCAGCCGATAAAGATGCAGTTTATGATGAAAAAATTACAGTCGATTTATCAAGCCTAACTCCAATGGCAGCAATGCCGCACAGTCCTGATGCTGTAAAAAAAGTTGGTGAAATAGGAAAAATTAAAATTGATCAAGTGTGTATCGGAAGTTGTACCAACTCTTCTTATATTGACATGATAAAAACAGCAAAGATTTTAAAAGGCAAAACAGTTGACGAAAACACAAGCCTTGTAATATCACCCGGATCAAAACAAGTGTTTAATATGATAGCAGCAAACGGAGCACTTGCTGATATGATTGAAGCGGGAGCAAGAATTATGGAATGTGCATGCGGGCCTTGTATCGGCATGGGACAATCTCCAAAATCGAATGCTGTTTCACTTAGAACATTCAACAGAAACTTTTTTGGAAGAAGTGGAACACGCTCTGCTAATGTATATTTAGTTAGTCCGGAGGTTGCTGCTGTTTCTGCAATTAATGGATATCTTACAGATCCAACTCAGGCAGGTATTGATTTAAAAGAAATAACAAGCATAAGGCAGCCAGAGAAGTTTTATATAAACGATAATTTAATCATAATACCAGCCAAAGATGGTGAACAAGTTGAAGTAGTAAGAGGGCCTAATATTAAAGCTTTCCCATTAAACGAAGCGTTAAGAGAAACTGTAACAGGCAATGTTTTATTAAAGATGGAAGATAATATAACGACAGATCATATTATGCCGTCTAATGCAAAGCTTCTGCCATATCGCTCTAATATTCCGTATCTTTCGGATTATTGCTTGGCACCTGTAGATGAAGATTTCCCAGCAAGAGCAAAAGCACAAAACGGAGGCTTTTTAGTTGCTGGACATAATTATGGTCAAGGCTCATCTAGAGAACATGCTGCATTAGTTCCTTTATATCTTGGAATAAAAGGTGTTATTGCAAAATCTTTTGCAAGGATACACATGGCAAACTTAATAAACTCAGGCATTCTTCCTTTGGTGTTTAAAAACGAAGCTGATTATGACAAAATAGATTTAAATGATGATTTAGTGATTACAGCAACAATAGAAAAGGTAATGGGGAAACAAAGCTTTATTGTAGAAAACAATACAAAAGGTTATGAGTTTGAAACAATTTTAGAAACTTCTGATAGATTAAGAAAAGTGATAGTTGAAGGCGGGCTTTTAAACTATACAAGGAAAAACGCATAATAAGATAAAAGAATTTGCTAAATGAGAATAAATGAATTATTTAGAAGATAGTGTTCATGAAATATGGTACTTATATAAAACTATTAGATATTTTGGGGAGAGCTAAAAATTTGGATATAAAGACAGTATATTTAGAGAATGTAAATGTCTTTTTGCTATGCAAAGACAATGATTGTATTTTAATAGACACAGGAGTCGACGGCGACGGCGAGATAATTTTAGATGAGATTAATAAGTTAAAACTTAATCTAAAATATATTATTATTACTCATGCACATTATGACCATGCTGGTGGACTTGGCTTTGTTAGTGAAAATACTGAGGCAAAGATTATCTGTCACTCTTATGAGATGCCATACCTTATTAAAGGAGAATCAAGCATCTTAACACCACATGGAGTTAGTTTTGAGAAGCTAGCAAAAACTATGCACTTATCATCAAAAAACAGAGACTTTTTTAAACCCGCGAAAAGCGAGTTTATCCCGATAGATAAACAAACCAGCTTAGAAGATTTTGGCTTTAGTGGGTACATCCTGCCCTTGCCTGGACATACACCGGGAAGCATCTGTATATTCACACTGGATGTTTGTATATGTGGGGATACAGTGTTTAATGTAACAGATAATCATTTTCCACCTATCTATAATGATAAAGAAAGCTTACTTAAAACATTTGAAAAGATTAATAACAGCGGAGCAAAGTATATCTATCCTTCTCATGGAAAAAAGTTTAAAGTTTCAGAGTTAAATTATCGAGTGGAATAAAACCATATTTTTATTCAAGTTTACAGACTAATGCTTTGGTTTTTGCTATAATATTATTGTGCATTTCAATTAATATGTTTATTAAAGTTTGAAATAAGGAATATAATAATGCTATGGGAAAATTTAAAGACAGAATTAATAAAATTATTGAATTTTGCAAAACTAAGATGATTAATAAAAAAGAGGGAGAAATAAAAGATAAGCCCTCTTCTTTTGATGAAAAAACAAAACATAAGAAAGCGATTAAAGAAGAAAAAAGTAAGAAATGGGAATCAGAAGAGAAGCAAAAAAAAGCGATAATAAAAAAACAAGAAAAGTTGGAGAAAAAGGAAAAACGGAAATTTGAAAAAAGCAAAAAAGAGACGAAAATTTCTGATATAATTATATATCAAGACGGAATAGCTGTTAAAACAAAAGATTCTATTAAAAACCCCAAAAATAAAGACAAACCATATAAAACATTCAAGACAGCAATAAAAATATTTATTACTATATTTTTTGGTGCTTTAATTGGTATAAGTGGATTTTTAGCATATGCCTTTTTAGTTAATCCATTAGCAATTTTTGAAGCGGAAGGATTTAGCAGATCTGATCCTTCGGCGATTAGAAGATATAGCGACAATATAAATACAAAAAATCCAGTCAAGATTAATGAACTTGATATGCTTAAATCTGTTGCCGATAAAGAGATGATGGAAGGCACAATAAATGTTGCGATAATCGGAGTAGATTATGAGCCGATTAGAGAGACAAGCGAATGGAAAACTAAAGACAAGCAATTTTTTGCTGATGTTATGCTTGTGTTAGCGATAAATTTCAAAGAAAATACTGTTGATATGGTTAATATTCCGAGAGATTCTTATTGGGGTATCTATGAAACTCCGGGTTATTATAAGCTTAATATGTCATTTTATGCGGGTGGAGAGCTTGAGGGTGCTGGATTTTTTTACACTGCAAAGAGCATGGAAGGAGTTCTTGGTGGGATACCAATTGACTATTACATCGGTGTGACTATGCCTGTTGTGAAAGAAATTGTGGATGTTTTAGGTGGTGTAGATTTTGAAATAGAAAAGAAGATGGTAATGGGAGATAGAGTTTTAAATCAGGGAATGCAGCATTTAGATGGACAACAAGCGTTAGATTATTTAAGAGTTAGACAGAAAAGAAATCCGGGAATGGGGAATGATATTTCTAGGGTCGATAGACAAAAAGAGTTTTTGATTGCTCTGTTTTCTCAAGCAAAGGACTCGAAAAAATTACTCAGTATACCAAAGATTATCGGAGCAATGGAAGGCAGAGTTTATACTAATATGACATATCAGCAGCTAAGTGCTTTAGTTATATTCGGCACAGGTGTTGATACTGAAAAGATTGGGATGTATACTTTTAAAGGTTCTTATGATTATACTATGGCAAACCATCATCTCTATATATTATACGAAGACAGTCGAGTTGAACTTATAAAAGAAATATACGGAATAGAAGTTGAAAAGTCAGATGTTTATAACAAAACAAAGTTTAGGAAAGATGCATTGATAATTAAAGCAGGCAAGCTGGCTTATTATGCACAGAAAAGAGCCAATGAAGGAGGATATGGCGCTTCTGGAACACAAGTTTTAAGAGCTAGCAGCAGCTTAAAATCTGCTATTAAAGATGGAAATAGTTCCAGCATAGAGTCAAGATATAATTCTCTTGTAAGGTTAGTGGGAGACAATATTGAATTATATTTTTCTGATTTTAATAAAGATGGACTTCCCTATAATGGCTAAACTTTTATTAAAGTATTGATTGTAAAGGAGGGCTGAAAAGGCACTCTTTTTAATTTTTTGTCATTAATATAAATAAGCAATGAAGTGTGATATAATTTTTATAAGTAATCACTATTTAAAGAAACATATCTATGGTTGCTAAGTACTTAGGAGAAAACTTTATGAGCGAATTTTTACATTTACATGTACATACCGAATTCAGTTTGCTTGATGGTTGTTCAAGGCTGGATGATCTTATAAATAGAGCAAAAGAACTTTCGATGTCAGCGGTTGCTATAACTGATCATGGTGTTATGTACGGTGTTGCTGACTTTTTTAAAAAGGCAGTTAAGGCAGGAATAAAACCGATTTTAGGCTGTGAAGTTTATATTTGTAAAGATATGACGGAAAAGACAAAAGAGTATAGAGAATATGCTCATCTTATTTTATTGGCAAAAAACCTTGAGGGATATAAAAACTTGATGCGGCTTTGTTCTATCGGGTTTATAAAGGGTTTTTATCATAAACCTAGAATAGACTATAAAACTCTATCAGAATATAAGGACGGTTTAATTTGTCTTTCTGCTTGTCTTGCTGGTGATATACCCAGCATGATTTTAAACGGAGATTATAAAGGAGCAAAAAGACTTGCTCTAGATCTAAAAAACATGTTTGAAGATGATTTTTATATTGAGCTGCAGGACCATGGATTAGCCGATCAAAAAGCAGTATCACCTGACCTTATTAAAATTTCTAAAGAATGTGATATTCCTCTTGTTCTAACTAATGATGTGCATTATGTAAATAGAGAAGATGCATTAGCACAGGATGTTCTAATGTGCATCCAAACAAGAAACTTTTTAGATGATGAAAATAGGATGAAGTTTAGTACAGAAGAATTTTATTTAAAATCATATGATGAAATGAAAACACTTTTTCCTGATTATATTGAAGCAATAAACAACACAAAAGTTATTGCAGATAAATGTAATGTAGTACTGGATTTTGGGAATTATCATATGCCGGTTTTTAAGCTTGATGAAATGGACCATAACGAATATTTAAAACAAAGAGTAATTGAAGGGCTTAAATTTCGATATAATAATATAAGCGAAGAGATTAAAACCAGAGCAGAATATGAACTTAGTGTTATAAACTCAATGGGATTCACCGACTATTTTTTAATCACATGGGATTTTATTAAGTTTGCAAAAGAAAATGGGATAATTGTAGGCCCAGGGCGAGGAAGTGCGGCGGGCAGCATTGTTGCTTATGCACTTAAAATAACTGATATAGATCCAATCGAATACAGTCTTCTTTTTGAGCGGTTTTTAAATCCAGAACGTATAAGCATGCCTGATATCGACATCGATTTTTGCATAGAGCGTAGACAAGAGGTTATTGATTATGTTGTCGAAAAATATGGAGCACAGAATGTTGCTCAGATAATCACATTTGGTACTCTCGGAGCAAAACAGGCAATTCATGATGTGGCAAGAGTCATGAAATTCCCATTTGGAGAAGCAGTCAGAATAGCAAAACTTATTCCTAATGTTCCAAAAATAACGATAAAAAAAGCATTGCGTGAAAACGCAAAGTTTGCACAAGAATATGATTCGAAACCAGAAGTAAAAGATATTATTGATATGAGCATGAAACTTGAAGGTATACCAAGACATGCATCAACTCACGCAGCCGGAGTCGTTATATCTGAAAAATCTATTATGGAATATGTACCGCTCCAAGTGAATCCAAAAGATGGAAGTGTTATTACGCAATTCCCGATGGGCACACTAGAAGAACTTGGACTTTTAAAGATGGATTTTTTGGGGCTTAGGAATCTTACGGTTATACGTGATACTATAGCTAAAGTATATGAAACAACAGATGAAAAAATAGAGTTTGAAAACATGGGATTTGAAGACAAGGAAGTATTTAAACTAATATCAAGCGGAGATACTGATGGTGTTTTCCAACTTGAAAGCCCTGGGATGAGAAGGCTTATGCAACAGCTAAAGCCAACAAACCTTGGTGATATTATGGTCGGAATTTCTCTTTTCAGACCAGGACCTATGGATTCTATACCAACATATATTGATGCAAAAAACCACCCAAGTAAAGTTAGATTTGATCATCCAAGTTTAGAAAAAACATTGGCGGAGACTTATGGATGTATCGTTTATCAAGAACAAGTTATGGAGATTGTTCGTGATATGGCAGGCTATTCATTGGGTCGAAGTGATATGGTTCGTCGTGCGATGAGCAAGAAAAAATCTGATGTTATGCAAAAAGAGCGGGAGGTTTTTATTTTTGGAGATAGAACTAGTGGTGTTGATGGAGCAGTAAACAGAGGTATAGACCAAAAAACTGCTGAGATAGTGTTTGAAAAAATGACTGACTTCGCTCAATATGCTTTTAATAAATCTCATGCATGTGCATACGCTGCAATCGCTTATCAAACAGCTTATTTAAAAGTTCATTATAAAGTAGAATTTTTAACTGCTCTTTTAAACAGCTTTATTGGGTCGCCCGACAAGACAGCTGCATATGTGCAATACTGTAAAAAATCTAAAATAAAAGTGTTAAAGCCTGATATTAATAAATCTTATCAGAGATTTAGTGTAGAAGGAAAAACAATACGATTTGGTTTTAGTGCAATTAGAGATGTTGGTGAAAAAGCATCTCAAGAAATAGTTAGAATTAGAGCACAAAAAGAATATATTAACTTTATGGATTTTATTAAGCGAACACAGGGTATTATAAACAGAAAGGCATTAGAAGGATTAATCCTTGCAGGGTGTTTTGATTGTTTAGGGAATACAAGAGCATCTTTGATGTCGATATATGAGCTTGCAGTAAAAGCAGTAGCAGAAGAAACAAAGCGAACAGTTGATGGACAGATGAGCCTTTTTGATGATTCATTTGGGCTGGGCGTAAAAGAAGAAATTGATATTCCTAAACTAAAAGAATATGGTACACGTCAACTTTTATCATTAGAAAAACAGACGACTGGGAGTTATTTAAGTGGACATCCGCTTGAAGAGTTTGAAAGCGAGATAGAAGAAAGAGAACACAACACCTATAAAATTCTGGCTGCAGCAACTGACCCTTCAGCGATGACTTATTATGAGGGCAGACAAGTAGAGCTTATCGGCATATTGAATGATATTAAAAGAAGAGCAACTAAAGATAAAAGACCTTATGCACTTTGCACATTAGAAGATTTATATTCAATAATTGATGTAATTATTTTTCAAGGACCTTTGGCTAATATTGAAAATATTCTTTTTGATGATAATATTGTATCGCTTAAAGGGCGAGTTGACATTAAGGATGGAGAAGCACCAAAGATTATTCTTGAAAGCTTAAAGCCGCTCAGCAAAGTGGATAATGACTTTAAAGATAAAAAGCTTTATGTAAAGATCCCAGAATCTTTTGGAGAAAACACGGAGAAGTTAATAAATATATTAAAAAAATACCCGGGAGATAGGCAAACGACTGTATATATTGAGGCTGTAAAAAAAACTGTGGTGACTGATGGAAGCTTTAAGGTAACTTATACAAAACAATTAATAGAGAATCTTAAGATAGCTTACGGACAAGAAAATGTTATCATAAAATAATGAATTACATTGAGATTGTTTTGTCTTAATGTTTTTGATATACTAAACTTGAGTGAGTTTCGAAAATGAATAATTTTTCATGAAAGGATGCGTAATATTTTATTAATATTAAATATAGCGCAAAACATGTGATTAAGATGGATGAAAGCAATATAGTTCAAGATTATATCATTATTAAAGCACTTGAAGATGGTGTGAATATAATTGGCATGACAAGAGGTAAAGACACAAGGTTTCATCATACTGAAAAGCTGGATGCAGGAGAAGTGATGGTGGCTCAATTTACCGAAAATACTTCGGCTATGAAGATTCGAGGAAAAGCGAAAATTCTAACTGAATACGGCGAAATAGAATCGGGCAAATAAGATAAAAATCTTGCTTTTTTAGTGAGAAATATTCTTAATTTTTACAAGCAGATAAGTTTGTTAATATAAATTTTTATATTATGAGGAGAAACAAACATGAATAGAATTGGTGTTTTGACTAGCGGAGGCGATACGCCCGGAATGAATGCGGCGATTAGAGCCGTAGTAAAAGCTGCCAGAGTAAACAATATTAGTGTTATGGGTATTACTAAAGGGTATTCAGGACTTATCGAAGGCAGGGTTGCAGAAATGCATCGTAGTGATGTTAATGATATTGTTGGTGATGGCGGTACGATTTTAAAGACAGCAAGATCTAAAGAATTTGTGACCGAAGAGGGCCAACAAAAGGCTTTGCAGGTTTTAAAAGCATTCGACATTGATGGTTTAGTTATTATTGGCGGTGACGGAAGTTATAAAGGTGCAAAAGCATTATGGGAAAAAGGATTCCCTACAATTGGTCTCCCGGGTACGATTGATAATGATTTAGCATATACAGATTATACGATTGGTTTTAACACTGCGGTAAGCGGGGTTGTTGGCGAGATTAGAAAAATTCGTGACACTATGGAATCTCACGAGAGAATTGGTGTTATTGAGGTTATGGGTAATAAGTGTGGTGATATTGCGCTTTTTTCAGGGATAGCAGGAGGAGCAGAGCATATATTAGTGCCGGAAGTGCCGTTTGATTTAGATAAAATATGCGACCACCTTGTGCATGACAGAATAAGGGGAAAATTCACCAGCATTATTATGATAAGTGAAGGTGCAGGAAAAGGTGAATCGCTAGCTAATTATATTCATGCTAAAACGGGATTGGATGTAAAAGCTATTGTTTTAGGCTACATTCAACGTGGCGGAACTCCAACTGCAGATGACAGAGTGCTTGCATCTAGGCTTGGGATGAGAGCAGTTGAGCTTTTGATTGAAGGAAAAGCAGGAAGAGTTGTCGGCGTTAGAGACAATAAAGTTGTCGATGATGACATCGGTGATGCTCTTGCTATGAAGCCTAAATTTGATAACAAGCTATATGATATGTCTTCAACTCTATCTAGTATATAAATAAATATTAATGCAAAAAGACAGGATGCTCTCCTGTCTTTTATATTTAGAACAAGAGAGTTTTTAAAGTTTAATTTAATATGTTACTGATATTAGAAATAGTAAAATCTAAGGAGGCTGGTCATGATATTAGAGGATAGAATTAAAATTAATGCTTCAGCGAATAAAGTGTTTAATTGGCTGATAGAGCATATGAAAGACACTGAATCCTATCAAAAGTGGCATCCTGAACATAAGGTAATGGAATGGGTTAAAGGCAACCCGATGGAGCAAGGTTCGATAGCTTATTGTGAAGAATATTTACAGGAAAACCTTCAAAAGCTAAAATTTAAATTCGTAAAAATTATACCCAATAAGCTAATAGAATACCGAGTGCTGTTTCCGCTTTCAATTATCGCACCCTGCAACAAATTTATAATCGAAGAAACGGGAAAAGAAAGCTGTATTTTAATTGCATTCGGAAAAATCAACATGTCGGAGAAATTGTTTTTAAAATCTCATAAAGAGCATGCAAATAAGATGAAGCAAACCAAACGTCATATGAAAGAAGAGGGCGAGAACATTAAAAAATCGCTTGAAAAAATGAGTAAGTAATAGCTCTATAAATTACATAAAAAAAGCTCACAATTGTGAGCTTTTTTCAAACTGGATTAGATAATAATTGGGGAGATTAAATTAAATAAATATCCAGCAAGTATAATGCTTATTGTAACAATTGCGATAAATGATATTAGAAGCTTTTTCTTGATGACTCTGCTAAGCATAATCATAGACGGAACAGAAAGTGCAGTTACCGCCATCATGAAAGACAGTACTGTTCCAATATCCATGCCTTTAAAGTAAAGCTGGCTGGCAATCGGGATTGTTCCAAATGTAGAAGAATACATAGGTACACCGAGCAATGTTGCGATTATCGGCGAAAAACCTCTTGAAGAATTAGAAAATTCACTAATCCACTCAGAAGGAATATATCCATGAATTAAACCACCAATAGCAACACCTATAAGGATAGCCCACCAAGTGACTTTTAGAATATTTAAGCTTCTTATAAAGCTGTTTTTAATTCGTTCTTTAAAGCTGATATCCTCTCCGCTCCAAAGGTTTGCATGCTCATCTAATGGTTTTATTTGGTCTTCCATTCCTAATTTTCCAATCAGAAGACCGCCAAAGACTCCGATAAGAACTCCAAACACAGCATATAAAATTGCAATTGGAACACTTCCTATCTCGCTCATTAATAGTGCAACAGCAGCAAGATCAACCATAGGAGAGGTTATTAGAAAAGAAAACGTTACACCGAGCGGCAGGCCTGCTGCCATAAAGCCAATAAAAATCGGGATAGAAGAACAGCTGCAAAACGGAGTTAGAATCCCTAATATCGCTCCTATAAGATTCCCTTTTATGCCCGAAAATTTCATAATTATTCCTTTACTCTTTTCAGGCGAAAAATAACTTTGGATATAGGATATAATAAATACTAATACCAATAGTAGTAGCATAATTTTAATCGTGTCATAGATAAAAAAGTTTATCATCCCACCGATTTGAGACAATGGGTCTAACCCAAAAGCAGATAGCATAGATTTAATTAAGTTATCCAGCCAATTCATCGATAATATTTGATCCTTTAAAAAAATAAGTACGCTCATGTTTCCTCCAAACATGTAAAATTAAAAGTGATTTTGTAGATTTTCTAAAAATGACTCTGTTTGTTCCTTATCTAAAGAATAGTGAACCCATTTACCGTCTCTTCTTGGCTTTACAAGATTAGAATTGCAAAGTATTTTCATATGATGAGAAAGCGTGGGCTGAGAGATGTTCAGTTCTTCTAAAATCTCACAGGCACATACTTCTTTTTCTTTTAACATCCCAATAATCTTGAGTCTGTTTTCATCTCCAAGAGCTTTTAGGTTTCCTGCTAAATCAAACATACAATCACTCCCTTATACATTTATATTCATCTATATGTTTGATAATACCATACATATAGATAAGCGTCAATATGATATTTGATGGTATTGAATATTATTGAATTAAATAAATATTAAAATGGAGGAAGATTATGATTGGCGAGTTATTGATAAAAATAAACGAAGCGGTATGGGGAATATATATGCAGGCCTTTCTTTTAGGCACAGGAATTTATCTTATGATAAAACTAAAGTTTTTACCAATCAGAAAATTAGGATTTGGGATAAAGACAGCTTTTTTTTCTAACAAGAAATTTAGAAATGAAAAGGGAGATATATCTGCGTTTCAAGCATTAATGACATCATTAGCAGCAACCATAGGAACAGCAAACATCGCAGGTGTTGCAACAGCGATAGCAGTTGGTGGACCAGGTGCTGTTTTTTGGATGTGGATGACGGCTGTTTTTGGAACGGCAACAAAATACGGTGAAGCGGTTTTAGCGATCAAATACCGGATAGTTGATGAAAACGGAGAATATTGCGGAGGTCCGATGTATGTTTTAGAAAAAGGATTAAAACAAAAAAAGATTGGAAGGACTTTAGCGATACTCTTTTCTATTTTTGCAGTAATCGCATCTTTTGGAATTGGGAACATTACCCAGGCGAACTCTGTTGCTATGGTAATAAAAACATCTTTCGGTATTGCGCAAGCGAAAACAGGAATAGCTTTAGCCGTTTTATGCTCTTTTGTTATTTTAGGAGGAATAAAGTCGATAGCAAAAGTGACTTCTAAAATAGTGCCTTTCATGGGAGTTTTATATATTTTAGGCGGTTTAATAGTGATTTTTTTTAAAATAGACAGAGTTATCCCAGGGCTTGTTGAGATATTAAAATCTGCTTTTAACGGCAGAGCAGCTATTGGAGGATTTAGCGGAGCAGCTACTGTGCAGACAATTAGATATGGTATAGCAAGAGGAATATTTTCAAACGAAGCTGGGCTTGGAAGTGCTCCTATTGCTGCGGCTGCTGCCAAAACAGATTATCCTGCACGTCAAGGATTTGTGTCGATGACAGGAACTTTTTTTGATACGATTATTATATGTACAATCACTGCATTAGCAATATCTGTCACAGGGACATGGTATCAGATCGGCTTAGATGGGGCAGCTTTAAATGGAGCATCATTGACTGCTGCGGCTTTTGGAACAGTATTAAATGGATTTGGTGAATATATTGTATCTATAGGCTTGGTGCTATTTGCCTTTTCGTCTATTCTGGCTTGGTCATACTATGGTGAAAGATGCCTTCAATATATAACAAAAAGCATAAGAGCCTCACATATATATCGATTTGTATTTTGCATCTTTATAATAGTAGGAGCAACTACATCAATGGAATTGGTATGGAATTTTTCTGATATAGCAAATGGGATGATGGCTGTGCCAAATCTTATTTCGTTAATTGTAATGGTAAAAGTTATAAAAAAAGAATCTGACAATTTTAAATTTTGATATAATAAATATATTAAAAAAAGAAACCAGTATATAAAAAAAGAACAATATGGTATATAATCTATTAAAAGTTGTATAAAATGTAAAAAAGGTAATTATGATATATGAATCTTGATTCCAAAAATACATTAAAATACTCAAAAAAAGATATGGAACCTATTTCTGAAAACAATTATAAAAAATTGTTAGAGATAAATGAAGCGGGAAAAATTGGAATATGGTTTTTAGATGTAAAAAATAATACATGGGAGTTATCAGATACAACACAAGCCATATTAGGAATTCATGCTAAAGCAGAATTTAAGTTAAAAGATATGTATCCAGCTATAAATGTAGAAGACTTAGAAAAACTAATGACTTTAAGACAACAAGTATTAGAAAAACAAAAAGATAAATTTGATATTATTTTTAAGGTTAAAACTAAGGAGTCTGGTTTAAAAATCTTGAAGTCTTGGGGACTGAAAAAAACAGATAACGAAGGGATGATATCAGGGATTTACGGCGGTATTAAGGACATAACAGAAGAAACTCGCAAGGAACAAGAAGCTTTAACAGCTAATAGATATTTAACAGTTGCTTTAAATGCAAATAAAGTAGCGCTTTGGGGAACAGAAATTGGAGAGGAAAAAACAAGTGAAAGCAGATGGTATGAATTTCTAGGATATAAATATGATAAAAATAGAGGTTTAGACCATTTGATGTGGGAAGAAATTTTACATCCACAGGATAGAGAATATGCAATAAAAAACTTTAAGTCATTTATGTCCGGTACAAAAAAAGAATATAGAGACGTATTTAGACTTCGAAGAGCAGATGGGACTTATGCATATATAAAAACAACGGGACATGCTGTTGAATTAACTAGCGAAGGAACGCCACATAAAATTGTTGGAGTCCATTCAGACATCACTGATGTTATGAATATGCAAAAAGCGCTTCAAGAAAGTCAGCAAAGATTAGATCTTTTGGTGCAGAATGCTGCAGATACCGTTATTCAAACGACATTAGACGGAAAGGTTGAATTTGCATCTGATAATTATTTACTACTAATAGGGAAAAAAGATGGGAAAACTTTTGACTTCAACGAATATATTTATTCCATAGATCGAATTATTATTAAAGAACAAATTGACAGATTAGATATTTATCCGCATGTTGGCAGTGCAATATGTAGGCTGATGATAAAAGACGGGTATATCTGGTTTGAATGGCATATGAAAAAAGTTTTTGAAGAGGAGCATAATAGGTATTCTATTATCTTTGTTGGCCATGATATAACCGGAAGAATGGAAGCAGAACACAGGATTTTAGAGAGTGAAGCAAATCTTAGAATGCTTGTAAATAATGCAAAAGATCTCCTTTTTAGATTAGATAATAAAAGTAATATCATATATGCATCAGAAAATGCATATAAGGTTTTGGGACTTGCTAAAAACAAGCTAGTTGGAAGTAATCCGAGAGTATTTATACTTGCTGAGGATAACAGCTATATGAATGCAGGATTAAAACATCTTAAAAAGCAGGTGGGTAAAGATTTT